>Ga0315339_1000380_pt1 | contig 59199 bp, 59 predicted proteins | sample ASW17metaG_FD_204514 | JGI IMG/M metagenome (GOLD analysis project Ga0315339, IMG submission 204514) | Ammonia-oxidizing marine archaeal communities from Pacific Ocean, United States - ASW #17 | ecosystem: Environmental > Aquatic > Marine > Oceanic | place: USA: California | collected 2016-12-05 | reverse complement strand
CCTCGTTGCCAGCGATCAAATACCTCGGCCAGCTCCGCTGCCGTGTAGCCTCGCCGCCTCTTCTTCTGTTTCCTCTGCATCCACTTCTCCTTTCGGTGAAGTGTTGCATCCATCCATTGAGACCACCCCAACGGGAGCACGACTGAGGGGCAACTGCGGGCCAACTCTACTCGTGCCTTAGGGCGACCATCGGATCGATCTTGCTCGCGCGACGTGCCGGCAGATAGGCCACCATCATGGCGGTTGCCATGATGGTGCAGACAACGCCGACGAAAGTGAGCGGGTCGGTGGGTGTCACGCCAAACAGCAGGCTCGACAGGAATCGGGTCACGGCAACGGATCCAATCAGCCCAATCAACAAGCCCATCCCCACGACAGCAAGGCCGTGCCGCAACACAAGACGCAAGACCTCTCCTTGAACCTGCGCCGAGCGCCATCCGCAGACCAATCTCCCCGGTACGGCTACGGACGATGTAGCTCAACGTGCTGTACAGGCCAACCAGCGCGAGAATCAACGCCAGAGAAGACAAACCGCCCAGCAGGATCAGCGAATAGTAGACGGGGTAGGTTGTCTGGCGGAACGCATCCGTCAACGGAAGCTCATGGTAAACGTAGGCTGTTGGATCAGCATCGCGAATGGCCTGGCGCACTTCCGGCCAAAGGTCTTCAAAATTCCGATTCGTGCGGGCCAGAAAATTACCCCATTCGTACCAATATCCATGGATTTTGGGCGGTGGTGGTTTGCGTACGCCGTCCTGGCGTAGATTCCCGACAACCCCGATCACCGTGCTGACGCTGCCGCTTCACCCTCCCTTCAGTCGCTTTCCGATTGGGTCTCGATAACCCCAAAGGCGTCTCGCAAGTTCCTCATTAACAACGGTGTTTCTGGTGTCCCAGTCGCGAGACTCAAACGTGCGCCCTCGCAGCAGTGGGATTCGCAGAATCTCGAAGTAACCTACGTCTGCGTAACCCGAATCGGCCTGTACCTCCACGGACTGCGCGCCGCTTTGCCCATTGATCGCCGTGAACGGATAGAGACGATACCGTCCCCTCATATGCAGCGGCGCGCCCCAAAAGGTGATCGATGTGACCCCAGGTAGCGAGGCGATACGAGATTGGATTTTTTCGTTTATCGCCCTCGTCCATGCGCTCTGGGCTTCGAAGTACTCCTCTCTCGACTCCATCTTCTCCCGTAGCTCCTGGCGAATCTTCCAGTCGGCTCGGCGTACTTCCAAGAAAGCGACATTCTCGGGGTCGAATCCCAGCTCCTGCCGGTACATTTCGCTGATACAGCGCACCAAGAGCCCCGAGGCCACAACCAGCACCACGGCGACCGCAACCTCAGCCATCACGAGTGCATCGTGACCTCGGGTTCCCCAGCGGTTCCCCAAGGCCGTTCTTCCTACATTTCGAGGCCTGGATTCCAGATGTAGCTGCGAGGATCGGAAAACGGGAATCGGCACAACCAGAATCCCCGCCAGCAGGGTGATCAGGGTCGCGAACAGGACGAGTGTCGAGTCGACTTCGATGCCGTCTAGCTGGACCAGCCCTTGGAAGATTCCTCGAGGCTCCGGCATCACCGAACGGAAGTAGTGAACCATCCAGGTAGCCACCCCAAACCCAAGCAGCCCTCCAGTGATCGAGAGAAGCATACTCTCGGTCAAGAGCTGACGGAGAACCCGCATGCGGGAGGCACCCAGTGCGTAGCGCATCGAGAGCTCTTGTGAGCGCGAGGTGAACTGCACAAGAAACAAGCTGGCAACATTGGAGCAGGCAATGAACAACACGCACCCAACCGCCGCCAGCAGCACGAACATCGCCGGCTGAAAGCTGCCTGCGGCGTCTTTCTCCACGGGCATTAGCTCAACTTTCCAGCCTTCATTGCTCTCCGGAAATTTCTGCGCCAGGCCGTCGGAGAAGACATCAGCTCTCGCTTGTGCCTGCTGCAAGCTGAGACCATCCTTCAGCCTAGCCAGCACTTTGAGTCCCCTCCCGCCTCGGTTCTTAGCTTCCCAGGATAGGGGCGCAATCGCGTCCTTAAAGCGACTGAAGAAGCTAAATCCTCGTGGCAACACTCCAATGATTTAGGCTGGCTCCGGTCCGTTCCGGCCCTGTACTACCAGCTCTTGACCGATCACACCTGGGTCTTCGCGGAAACGCCGCCTCCAGTACTCATAGGTGATGACAAGAACATTGTTGCGTCCCCCCATCCGTTCTTCCCCGGGCAGGAACCCACGGCCTAGAAAGGGCTGGATGCCCGTCGTCTCAAAGAATCCAGGCGAGACACCAGAGGCCCCGATCCTCTGAGGTTCAGGGTGGACCTCGGTAAAGTTTCCGCCTCCGAATGCCCCCATGGACTCAAAAATCTCCGACTTCTTCAAATCCTCCATCTCCGGTGTTGACATCGAACCTCCCGAGCGTCCCAGCATCCTTGCCTGCTCAGCATCGACACCCAGTTGGTGGTTGACCGACCAAACCATGACGAGTCGATCCGGATCCTTGTACTGCAAAGGCTTAAACAGCAGAGCGTTCACAACCGAAAAAACCGCCGTGCCGACCCCGAGCCCTAGTGCGAGCGTTGCCACGGCCGCCGCGGTGGATCCCGGACTCCTCCTAAACGATCGGACCGCGAAACGCAGATCCTGCAGTACGCTTTCGAGAAACTGCAGCCCGCGAACGTCGCGGTGGGACTCCTTGGTTTGCTCCAGGCCGCCGCTAGTCAATAGAGCCTGCCTCCGCGCTTCCGCCGGTGACATGCCCCGGCTGATGTTTTCCTCCGTCTGCATCTCGACGTGGAAGCGCAGTTCCTCATCGATGCGCTCATCCAGGGCGCGACGGCGAAACATAGCCTGGAGCCGGGAGACGACGGAGCGAATTGCGGTCATGCCACTTCCTCACCGAGCGCCGTGGAGCATCCGGGCGATGAATGTCGCCATCTGCTCCCAGTTCTCAGCCTCCACCGCTAGCTGCTTCTTGCCTTGCTTGGTGATCGAGTAGAAACGGGCGCGGCGGTTGTTCTCCGAGGTGCCCCGTTCGGACTCGATCCAGCCGTTTTGCTCCAGCTTCATCAGAGCCGGGTACAAACTTCCGTACTTCAGCTCGAGTAGATCCTCGGAAACCTGTTCGATTCGCTTAGCGATACCCCAACCGTGGATCGGTCCCATCGTCTCGACCGTTTGGAGTACGAGCAGGTTGAGAGTCCCTTGCAGAACGTCCGCTTTGTCTTTGGCCATGACACTCTTATATAAAAACTATAAGAATGTAGCCCATCTCTTATAGTGTGTCAATAGAGAAATCCGCTCAGATGTGCGTGGGTCCAGGTGCGTAGGGTCTCGAGTTTCCGTTCTTTGTGGTCTGAGTGACTGACTCCTGCTCAGTACGGGGCGTATGATAGGCACCGTAGGCGGGTCGAGAGGTACGATCGATGGCGCGATTCACGATCGAGGTCAACGGGAAACGGGTTGAAACGGAATCGCCGAACGATCGGTCCCTGCTCGAAGTTCTGCGCGAAGACTTCGACCTGACGGGCACGAAATACGGTTGTGGCGAAGGCCAGTGCCGGGCTTGTACGGTGCTGATCGATGGCGATCCGCGCCCTTCTTGTTTGACCCCTATTGCTACCGTGGCTGGCAAGTGCGTGACGACCATCGAGGGGCTCGCTTTGAGCGAGAACCTCACGGCAATTCAGCAAGCGTTTGTCGACACCGATGCCGCCCAATGCGGCTATTGCACGCCGGGGATGATCATGAACGCGACGGCTTTGCTGGCGCGCAATCCATCGCCCGACCGGAAACAGATCCTCGAAGTCATGAACCCGCATTTGTGCCGTTGTTGCGGGTATCTCAACATCGTCGAGGCGATTGAGGTCGCTGCCCGGGCCAAGGAGGCACGTCGTGGCTGAGCGCTTCCAAGAAGATCTATTCGAGCCCGACCGCAAGGAACTCGACGAAGGTCCAAAGCATCGGTTCGAGCTGGATCGGCGTGATTGGATGGGTGCGGTCGGAGTGGGCCTGTTGGTGTCGGCGTCGGGTGTGGTGGTCTATAGCCAGGGCGGTGACGAGGATGCGATCCCTGCGGCGACGCGGCTGCATCTGGGTGAGGACGGCTCGATCACGGTGTTGACCGGCAAGGTTGATGTCGGGCAGGGCTCGCGCACGGAGATTCGACAGGCTGCGGCGGAAGAACTTAACGTTTCTCCAGACGCCGTTCAGGTAATGCTTGCGGATACGGCTGTGACCCCCGACGACGGCTCGACGGCGGGTAGCCGGACAACTCCGTCGACAGTGCCGGTTGTCCGGCGCGCTTGTGCGTCGGCGCGCGAGATGCTGATTCGCGCCGCGGCGGAAGAGTGGGAGCTGGATGCGGCGCCATTGCATGTCAGAGAGGGCGCTGTGAAGCATACCGGCCGCAAGCTCTCTTATCAGGATCTGGCGCGGTCGAAGCGTTTCACGTCCGCCGCGGACGAGAGTGTGCCTCGGGGCGTGAAGTTGACGCCCGTTGAGGACTGGACGGTCCTGGGCAATACTTTGCTCAAGTCCGATGCGCGGGAGATCGTATCAGGTCGCCATCAGTATCCGTCGGACATCGTGCGGCCCGGTATGCTTTATGGCGTGGTGCTGCGGGCGCCTTCGTATGGGGCGCGGCTGGGAAGGATTGACCTCGCACCGGCCAAGGAGCACGGGGCTGTGGCGGCTCGCGAAGGTGAGTTTGTCGGCTGTGCAGCGAAGACATCCTATGAGGCGCGGCAAGCGCTGGCGGCAATCGCGAAAACCGCTCAGTGGGAAGAAACCCCGCATCCGTCGAGCGACGGGCTCGGAGGGTACCTCAAGCAACGCGCGCAGACTACGGGCGAGGGACGGCGTGGGCCCAGGCGGCGCGCGAGCGGCGATGTTGACGGGGCGCTGGGCGCGGCGGCGAACGTGTTCGAGGGGTCGTATGAGATCCCGTACGTGCAACATGCGCCGATGGAGCCGCGCGCGGCGGCGGATTCGGCGGCAAACATACGGGTGAGGTTGCGATCGAGGCGGCGCGGTTGGCGAAGACTGCCGGGAAGCCGGTGTCGTTGCGGTGGACGCGGGCCGAGGAGTTCGCGTGGGCATACTTCCGTCCGGCGGCGGCCTTCGAGGCGAGGGCGGCACTTGACGGGAACAATGTAGCGGCGTGGGATTTCACTTCCTACAATCCCGGTACGGCGGGTATCGAGACGCCGTACGACATTGCTCACGTTAGGACGCAGTACTATCCCTGTGATTCGCCGTTGCGGGAAGGCTCGTACCGCGGAATCGGCGCGATGGGCAATAACTTCGCCCGCGAGATCTTCATGGATGAGTTGGCCGTGGCGGCGGGAATGGATCCGCTTGCATTCCGGCTCACCAATTTGAAGGATGCGCGGCTCAAGAGTGTGCTCGAAGCAGCGGCCGAGAAATTTGGATGGCGCGGCCGGAAACCGCTGGGCGCGAATCGCGGTGTGGGTATCGCGGGTGGTACGGAGAAGGGTTCCTACGTGGCAATTTGCGCCGAGGTCCACATGGACGGCGAACGAGTTGTCGTCGAACGGCTTGTGACGGCGTTTGAATGCGGAGCGATTTTGAATCCACGGAATCTGAAAGCTCAAGTGGACGGCTGTGTGATCCAAGGCTTGGGTGCGGCGCTAACAGAGGAGATCCATTTCGCCAAGGGCCGGTTGCTGAACGGGCGATTTTCGAGCTACGAGGTGCCGCGGTTTGGGGATGTGCCGCCAATGGAGACAGTGCTGCTTGATCGGCGCGATCTCGATCCGGCGGGTGCGGGCGAAACACCCATTATCGGCGTCGCTCCGGCATTGGCGAATGCGGTATTCGATGCGACCGGCCGGCGGGTGCGATCACTTCCTCTGCGAGGCCCGAAGTTGTTCGGGCAAGGCGCCGCGTAAGAGGGTTTCGCCGCGGGTGTGAACCGGCGGAACCGTGATTCAGGCTGGGGGTTTGGTTCTTCCCGAAGAGGTGGAATTAGCGGTTCCGGCGGGGGTGGGACTTGGGGCTACCGGCGGGGCGGTAACCATGGCTTCGGCGATGCGGTCAATGAGACGCCGGACGTAGGAGTTGGGGGTGGCAGAGTTGTTGACGTAGATGGAGAAAACAAGATCCCGGCCGTCCTGGGTTTGTGCGTATCCGGAGAGAGCGGACACACCGGTGAGCGTGCCGGTTTTCGCTGATATCCTTCCGCGTACCGGGCTGCGGGAGAAGCGCCAGTCGAGCGTACCGTCCTCGCCGGCGACCGCAAGGCTTGCGCGATAGAGGTCGCCGTACTTTGACTTCGCCATGTGAGTGAGAAGTTGAACCGTCGCGGCGGGACTAATAAGATTCTGGCGGGACAGCCCCGACGCATCACGCAGCCGGTATTGCCACTTGTTGATGCCGGCTTCTCGCAGGAACGACTTCATCTCTTCCAGGCCCGCCTCGAAGCTGCCGACGCCGCGGCGCGTATAGCCGACTTCGCGTAACAGCATTTCGGCGTGAAGATTCTGGCTGACTTTGTTGACGACCGGGAGGTCTTCGGCGAGCGACCCCGACTGGATCATTGCAATCGCGGTTGTCGCGGCTTCTTCTTTGGGGGACCCACCTTTGAGGTCAGGCACGTCAAGCGGCAGCCGGTGGCGAGCTCTCGTTTCACCGGCGATCTCAACGCCGAGTTCGGCCAAGCGTTCCCGCAGAGCCACGGCCGCGAACAGCGCCGGGTTGTCAACCGCGACTTCGATACTGCGGCCGCGGGACCGGACCGAGATTTGTCCCCAGAGCAAGAGGTTGCCGGTTCCAGACTGATTATCGAGGTCCAACCGTTGCGCCACTGTTCTGGTCGCCATGGTCCGCGTGCGGTTCGAGAAGCTGAAGTAAGGTACGTCGGGTTTGAACTCGACACGCGCGGGTTGTCCGGCGGCACGGCCGGGCAGGACCCGCATCGTTACAACGTTGTCGTTGAAGGAAAGCGCGCTGATGGGGGCGCCATAGCCCCACTTGGGGTCGTCGATGGCCCAGCCCGAACCGTGGGGCTGCTGGACATAGCGGGTGTCGTCGCCGACGATCGACCCCTCAATACGCTTGAGGCCTGACTGTACGGCCTGTTCGGCCAGTTCAGAGATGGGGAGCAGCAGATCCTGCTGAAAGCTGCGCGTGGAATTGTAGGGGAGGATGCGGGCGGAGAGATTCGGGTCGCCGCCGCCGAGCAGGACTAGATCACCTTGCAAAACTCCGTCGTTGCCGATCTCTGCTTCGCTGACCAGCGACGTTGTGTAGCGATGATCCGGACCGAGCAGCGAGAGAGCGAGGGCGGTGGAGAGCAGCTTCTGGTTCGAAGCGGGAACAAAGAGCTTCTCGGAGTTCCGTTCATAGAGGACCCGCCCACTGTTGAGTTCTACAATGTGCACACCCCAGAACGAGCGGTGCGCGGTTCGACTCGAAAGAACTTGGTCGATGGCCTCCGCGAGAGTGAACGAAGTGACTTCGGCGGAGTTCAGTGATCTGGCTGCAAGCGCGAGAAAGGCGCTGACGACCAGAGCGTACCGGATCAGGACGGAACGACGAAGGACGTTCATAGGGTACGAGCCATCGTCTTCGCGAAGTAGGTCAGGATCAGATCCGCGCCTGCGCGCTTGATGGACGTGAGCGATTCGGTCATTGCACGATCGAGATCGAGCCAGCCGTTCCGGGCGGCCGCAACGATCATTGAGTACTCGCCACTAACCTGGTAGGCCGCCACGGGCAGGTCGAACTCTTGTTTCGCGCGGTAGACGACATCGAGATAAGGCATCGCCGGCTTGACCATGATGATGTCGGCGCCTTCCTCGATATCCAGCGCGATTTCACGCATCGCCTCCCGCTGGTTGGCGGGGTCCATCTGGTAAGAACGTCGGTCGCCGAATTGCGGCGCGGATTCGGCCGCTTCGCGAAAGGGTCCGTAGAAGACCGAGGCGTATTTGGCGGCGTAGGAGAGGATTGGCAGTGTCTCGAAGCCGTTGGTGTCGAGAGCGTCGCGGATGGCCTCGACACGGCCATCCATCATGTCGGAAGGTGCAATGACGTCAGCTCCGGCACGAGCCTGCGCGACCGCCGACTTCGCGAGCAGTTCGAGGGTCGCGTCGTTGTCGACATCGCCGTCGACAACATGCCCGCAGTGCCCGTGGCTGGTGTACTCGCAGAGGCACGTGTCGGCGATGACCAGCAAGTCACTGACTTCCTGCTTGACGGCCCGAATGGCTCGCTGTACGATGCCGTCGTCGTTGTAGGCATCGGAGCCTTCTGGGTCTTTGGATTCAGGCAGGCCGAACAGAATAATGCCGGAGATCCCCAGCGACTCGGCCTCCTTGGCTTCGGCGACGAGCTGGTCGACAGACAACTGGTAGTTGCCCGGCATGGCGCTGATCTCGCGGCGCACATTCTCGCCGGGGCAGACAAACATCGGATAGATGAAGTCGCGCGGGGAGAGTTGCGTCTCTTGGACAGCCTTACGAAGCGATTGGCTTGACCTCAGCCGCCGCGGACGCATGACAGGAAAACCCATGGTTCTATTCTACGCAGGGTCGTGCAACGGTCGGTCGCCATGTGGCCGATAAGTGTCCTGATGCTTGGTGAGGGGGAGCGGGGTCCTTCACCCGTTAGCCCATCAGTACCACCTCCCCTACGGGATGCGCCTGAAGGCAAATCGTTACCTACGGCCCATGTAATAACAGGGTCAATCGTGCAATATTTGAAGAATACCTTGGAGGAGTGGACGCCATGACCCTGGGGACATATAACGAGGCAGTAGCAAGTGGTCGAGACTTGCGGCGGCTCGCCGGAGCGGTGCTCACGCAAGCCATTGCTGATCTGCGCGGCGGCATACCGCACCAGCAACGGGAAGCCTCGCAATGGATCTTTGAGGGAGACAGCGGCGCGATCATTTTTGACACCTGCTGTGATCACCTGGACCGAGACCCAAGCCGGGTCCGCAAGAAGATTGTTGAGGCGTTCGGTTTGCCCCGGAATATCGTGGATACGTTCGTAGCGCGGACTCGCGGCCGGGCGACACTCACTAGCTAGGACGTTCTGCTGACCGATACCGGGGTCACGCCGGCGACACAGTTCGCGACGAGCCGGTTCATTTCTGCCGTGCCTATCAAGTGTCGCAAAGGCCGTGTTCCTGCAGGAAAGGGGCGGGCGGCGACCTTGCGAACCGTTCTCGAAAGCAACCCCGTCTGAGCCTCACACTTTCCGCTAGTGCAAGTGCGGCTTGGCGATAGCGTTAGCGCGAGGGCGATCCCGGAGCGTTGTTACCATGACGGCAAACGATTGGCGACTGAATTCATAGACCCTTGACACTCCATGGTTCGGACTCATCTTTCATGAGCGACCCGCGGCATCTCGATCACGAGACAGGAAGCCCTGGCCATACCGGCGGAAACGTCGAGAATAGCGATGTTTTCGTTATCGTCCCCGTGTTCAACGAAGCGGCAGTGCTGGAAGGAGTGCTCGGCGAGCTGGTCGACCTGGGATATACCGTCGTGCCGGTGGACGACGGGTCGTCGGACGACTCGTGGAATGTGATCCGCGGGCTGCCGGTGCACGGGTTGCGGCACGGGTTGAACCTGGGCTAGGGAACGGCGTTGGAAACGGGCATGGAGTATGCGCGGCGGCAAGGCGCTGCGATCGCCGTGCACTTCGACGCTGATGGGCAGCATTCCGCTGAACAGATTGATTCGCTGATCGAGCCGCTACGTAAAGGCGAAGCCGATGTTGTGCTGGGGTCGCGATTCTTGCGCGCCGCCGACATTGCACGGATTCCCCCTGGCCGGCGGACGCTCTTGAGGATCGGACGAGTCGTGTCCGGCGTGCTGAACGGCGTCTGGCTGAACGACACCCACAACGGCTTTCGGGCGCTCTCGCGCCGAGCGCTGATGAAGATCCGGCTGACCGAGTGCGGCTACGGCCATGTCTCGGAAATCCTCGATGAGATTCGCGTCCACGACTTGCGATACATCGAAGCGCCGGTCACGATCGGCTACTCTGACTACTCACTCGCAAAAGGACAGCGGTCATTGGACGCGTTCAACGTGCTCCTCGACGTGCTGCTCGGCAAACTATTCCGATGACCCTGATTCAACCACTGCTGATCGTCTTGTTGCTGCTGGGCGTGGTGGTTTATCTGCGTGTCTTTCGCTCGCGATTAGTGGACCGAATTGTCGTCTCGGCCATTCTTGTGGCGGCACTGGGACTAATCTCTTTCACGGATGCCGCGAACGACTTGGCCCATTTGGTGGGCGTGGGCCGTGGCGCGGATATGTTGTTCTACCTCACAATTCCGGGGCTGGGGTTCGTGGTGTTGCTGCTGTTCTCGATGGTGAGGGAACTGGATGAACGGTTGACCAAGTTGACGCGGGACATGGCGTTGCGGTCCCCGCATCTGCCGGAGGACGAGGCTGGCGGAAGTGCGGACCCTGAGGGCCGGCCAAAGGACAGGTCGCGCGACCCGTTGGACAAATAGCGGGAACCCGCTCCGTGACTTTAGGCCGTGCAGTCCTTGGTCTCGATAAGGCCCTGGATCTGTGAAATGAAGTCTTCCACGGGTTTGACGCCTTGGTCGGCTTCTTTGCGGTGGCGGACGGAGACGGTGCCGGCTTCGGCTTCGCGCGCGCCTAGGACGAGCATAAAAGGGATCTTCTGTAGCTGAGCTTCGCGGATCTTGAAGTTGACCTTTTCGCTGCGGCTGTCCAACTCGGTCCGGATGCCGGCTTCTTTCAGTTGCGCGACGACTTTCTGAGCGTACTCGTTCTGGCTATCGGTGATGGGCAGAACGATGGTCTGTGTTGGCGCGAGCCAAACCGGAAACGCCCCGGCGTAGTGCTCGATGAGGACACCGAAGAAACGTTCGACCGAGCCCCATAATGCACGGTGAACCATCACTGGTTGGTGCGCCTTGCCGTCTTCGGCGATGTACTCGAGCTCGAAGCGCCGCGGCAGATTGAAGTCGAACTGGATGGTCGAGAGCTGCCAAGGGCGGCCGATGGCGTCGACGAGTTTGATGTCGATTTTCGGCCCGTAGAAGGCCGCCTCGTCGGGCATGGCCTTGGCTTCGATGTCACGTTCCTTGAGGGCGCTAAAGAGACCGTCTTCGGCCATCTGCCATTCTTCGGGTGAGCCGGCGTACTGGCCGCTTTCGCCGCCATCCCAGGTAGAAAGTTCAATCTGGTACTGCTCGAATCCAAAGGTCTTCAGCACGTCCAGGCCGAAGTCGACACAGCCTAGGATTTCGTCTTTGACCTGTTCGGGCGTGCAAAAGATGTGGGCGTCGTCTTGAGTGAAGCCGCGGACACGCAGTAGCCCGTGCATCACGCCGGAGCGCTCGTAGCGGTAGACCGTACCGAGCTCGCCGAGGCGGACCGGCAGGTCGCGGTAGCTGCGCAGCCTGTCCTTATAGATCAGGATGTGGAAGGGGCAGTTCATCGGTTTGAGCTGGTACTCGGCATCATCCAGCTCCATGCGCTTGAACATATCCTCGGAATAGAAATCCGCGTGGCCCGAGGTCTTCCATAGGTCGAAGCGGGCGACGTGCGGCGTGTAGACGAGCCCATAGCCGCGCTTGACGTATTCGTCACGCAGCCAATCTTCCATCGCGCGGCGGATCGTGCCGCCCTTCGGGTGCCAGAAAACGAGACCGGGGCCGGCACTCTCTTGAATGCTGAAGAGGTCGAGCTCTTTGCCGAGCTTGCGATGGTCGCGTTTCTTCGCTTCTTCGAGCCGGTGGAGATGTTGCCTCAGTTCCTTCTTGTCGAAGAACGAGGTGCCGTAGATGCGCTGCAGCCGCGCGTTCTTTTCGTCGCCCTTCCAATACGCGCCCGCGACGGAGAGCAGCTTGAAGGCTTTGATCCGCCCCATGCTGGGGATGTGCGGACCGCGGCAGAAGTCATCGAACACGTCGCCGGTCTTGTAGATCGAGATGCGCTCACTGTCGGTTTTGTCTTCGATCAGCTCACACTTCATCCAGTCGCCGATCTTGCGGTATTCGGCGAGCGTTTCTTCGCGCGGAAGCCAGACGCGCTCGTTGGGCGGGTCACGTTTGACGATCTCCGCCATCTTGGCCTCGATCTTTTCGAGGTCGTCGGGCGTGAAGGGCTCTTCGCGCTGGAAGTCGTAGAAGAAGCCTTGCTCGGTGGGCGGACCGATACCGAGCTTGGTCTCCGGAAACAGTTCGACAACGGCGGCGGCGAGCAGGTGCGCCGAGGAGTGGCGGTAGACTTCGAGCGCTTCGGAGTCTTTGTTGGTGAGCAGGCGCAGGTCGGTATCGCCGTCGAGAGGCTGGGTGAGATCGATGAGCTGTCCGTCGACCTTGGCAACAATGGCGGCCCGGGCGAGCCCAGGACTGATCGATTCGGCGATCTGAAGCGGGGTCGTGCCCTTGGCGACCTCTTGATGGCTGCCGTCGGGCAGGGTGACCTGAATGGTTTCCATGAGATTGGTTCGCACCCGAGCGAATGCCGAGCGGGCCGCTAGTCCTTCGAGGTGGACGAGGTCTTGGTGCTGGATCCTGAATCGCTTGACTTGGTCTTGGACTCGGATTTCGACTCGGTCTTTGTTTCGGACTTGGAGTCCGACTTGGTCTCGGCCTTTTTGTCGGCACTCTTCTTGGCGTCGTCGCGCTTCTTCGCTTCCTCGCCCGCCTGACCGGCGCGGGCATAGTCCGTGACGTACCAGCCGGCCCCTTTGAACTGAATGGCGGGCGCCGAGAGCAGCTTGCGAAGGTCGCCGCCGCAGCCTTTGTGGACTTTCAGTAACTCATCGGAGAACTTTTGGATCTCCTCGAAGCGATGACCGCACTTCTGACATTCGTACTCGTAGAGAGGCATAGGCTCAACGGAACAGTCGTTCGGACTGAAACTTACTGTGTGTTCGGTGGGTTCCCCGCGCGCGCCCTGTTCTTGGGGCGCACAGGTTATTTTTCAGTATATCAGCGGGTGTACGGGAGGTTACATCAGGCGGCGGGCAACAGACCCTGCCGGCGGAGCAGGGCCTCGGCGTCGGGATCGCGGCCCATGAAATCGCGGAAAAGTTGAGCGGGATCCTCACTATCGCCCTTGGCCAAGATGCATTCCCGGAACTGCATGCCGACCTGTCGGCTGAAGATGCCTTCCCCGGCAAAGCGCGAAAAGGCGTCCGCGTCGAGGACCTCCGACCACTTGTAAGAGTAGTAGCCCGCTCCGTAGGCGACCGGGCTCGAAAACAGGTGCGTGAACGCGGCAATCATGGCGTGTTCGGGTGGGAACGGGGCGGACGCGAACGGCTGCAGGATGTCGAAAGCGTACTTCATCACGTCGCCGTAGCGCTCGGGATCGTAATCTCGGTGGAGGGCCAAGTCGACCGTCGCGAAGCTCAACTGCCGCATCTGGGCGTTGGCGGCCCGGAAGTTGCGGGCCCGTTTTATCTTCTGGAAAAGCTCTTCTGGGATGGTCCCGCCGGTCTCGTGGTGACGCCCGAACAGATCAAGCGCCTCGCGCTCCCAGCACCAGTTCTCCATGACCTGAGATGGCAACTCGACGAAGTCCCAAGCGACGTTCGTTCCGCCAAGACTGCGGATGTCGACCCGGCTCAGCAGGTGGTGCAGCAAGTGGCCGAACTCGTGGAAAATAGTCTCGACTTCGCGGTGTGTGAGCAGAGCGGATTTCCCGTCAACCGGAGGGGTTTGATTGCCGCAAATGAATCCTAGGTGAGGCCGTGGGCCGCCGGGAACCCCGATGAAGAAGGAGTCCATCCAAGCGCCGCCACGCTTGTTCTCGCGCGGGTAGAAGTCGGCGTAGAAGGAACCGAGCGGCGTGCCGTCGGAGTCGTTGATCGAGTAGTAGGTGACCTTGTCATCCCACACAGGGACGCCGTGCTCTTCGACGACCTTGATGCCGTAGAGACGGTTGACGAGCTCGAACATGCCGTCGAGGACCTTTTCGAAAGCGAAGTAGGGACGGAGTTCCTCTTCCTCGAAGTCGTAGAGGGCCTGGCGCATCTTCTCCGCGTAGTACGCAACGTTCCAGGCATTGAGGTCGGGTGCGTCAGGGCCTTCGGTCTCGCGCCGGAAGGCGAACAATTCTTCGTTTTCGCGATCGAACGCGCCGACCGTCTTGTCTTTGAGCGAATCGACGAACTCGCGGGCGCTTTGGCCGCCCTTGGCCATACGGTCTTCGAGAACAAGGTCGGCGAAATCGCGATAGCCGAGGAGCTGGGCTTTCTCTTGGCGTAAACGCAGGATGGCCAGGATCAGCTCGCGATTGTCGAAGGGCTCTTTCGAACCGCGCGTCACGTAGGCGCGGTAGATCTTCTCGCGAACGCCGGCGTCGTCGAGGTAGGTCATCACCGCGACGTAACTGGGGCCTTGCAGGGTGAAGCGCCACCCGGACTTGCCTTTGCTTTCGGCGTCCTGACGCGCCATGGCGACGGCGCTGGGCGGCAGGCCGGCGAGCTGGGCCTCGTCGTCGATGAGTAGCTCGAAAGCGTTCGTCGCATCAATCACGTTCTGCGAATACTTGGTCGTCGTCTGAGCCAACTCGATGTTCAGCTCGTTCAACCGGGCTTTGCCGGCCCCGTCGAGGTTGGCACCGCTACGGCGGAAGTCATCGAGGGTCTTTTTGAGGAAGCGAGCGTGGGTGCCGGTGAGCGAACGGGCCTCATCGGTTTCGCCGAAGCTCTTGACCTGCTTCCACAAGGCCTCGTTGAGGGGAACCTTCGAGTAGAACTCGCTGACTTTAGGTTGGACAGCGTTGTAGGCTTCGCGTAGTTCCGGATATGTCGCGACCGACTCAAGATGCCGGGCAACCGACATGACATATTCGAGCGTCTCACCTACGTCTTCGAGGGCGCTGAGTGTGTTGTCGTAGGTACGCGGGCCCGAGTCGGCGGCAAGGGCGTCAATGCCCTGTTGGGCCTCCGCGATGAACCGATCGACGGCGGGCTCGATGTGCTCGGCCTTGACCTGGTCGAAGGGGATCTTGAACTGGATTTCTGAGAGGGGGTTCGTCGAGTTTTCCGCTGCCATAGGGATCCTGAAGGGTCAGTCTATCAGGAGGGCGACAGGTCGCTAGCTATACAATCCCAGCCGAATCAAGTCGTCCTCGTTCCACTGGGCTAGTTTTGCTGCGGCGTTCTCAACTGCCGGACCAGAAGCAAGGGTCACTCAACTCCCAGCTTCACGGCTAGGTCATTGAAGTCCTTCGCAACAACATCGAACTCTTCGCCTGACTCGAGCACTCGATCATCATTGTCGCCATACCCGCCGGGCCTCGGCACGTATGCGGTCCTCAGGCCGGCGTTGCGAGCGCCCCTCAGGTCGCTCGGATGCGCGGCAACCATCATGGCTTCTTGGACCTTAAACCCGAGCAGTTCGACGCCCTTCTGATAAGCGAGGGGGTCCGGCTTGTAGTGCCCCAGGAACTCACAAGAGACGAGGGTGTCCCAATGGAGATCAGCCGCCTTCGACGTGCTCACGAGCAACGACAAGCTCAGAACCGACAGGCCGCTGACCGTGAAGCGCGAGCGTAATCGAGCCAATCCACTCCTACAGTCGGGCCAGGCTTTAATTCGGTGCCAGGCATACGGGAGCTCGTGCTTCTCGATCTCGTCGAGACCCTGGATGCCACGCTCCTCAAGCAACCGATCCAAGACGATCCGATGAACCCCGTCGATGTTCATGAAGGGCAACTCACTCCGACGAACAGCGGGGAGGACGTCGCGGAATACGGTTCTCCGCCAGTCGTTTGTGAACTCGGCGGCGTCGACCGAGAAACCTTTGCCTCGCGACATTGCGGCGATTTCGTCCCGTACCGTGCGATGCCAGTCGAAGACCGTTCCGCCCACATCGAAGGTCAAGACTTTGATGGCATCGAGCTGAAGCTCCCCGGTGTCAGCTGGAGGCCCTTGTTGAGCACGGCCTCGGGCCGGAGCCCTCACTAAGACACCAAGGGTCGTAAGGAGTGCGCGTCGGCTCAATCCGCGGATGGGCATCGGTGTAGTCTGCTCATCTTTGTTGCCTGATCTCCGCCGAAGCAACAATCCGGGTCTTCTCGAGTGCTATTCCGATCAATTCCATAAGCGACCATTAGGCAATCAACAGAATCGCTCGAGGGCGCTAGTAAGTCCGCGTGCCGGGGACTCGCGTGCGTATGTAGTAGAGCGAAGTGCGGGCGGTGACGTATAGCCCTCCGAAGCCGCCGCCCCAATTCAGATTGGCGGGCTGCTCGGGCGGGACAATCGTGCCGAGGTGGTTACCCTTGTCGTTGAAGATCCAGATCCCACCCGGGCCCGTGCAGTAGACATTACCCAACTCGTCGGTCTTGAGGCCGTCGAGCCCGCCCTGCTCGTCTGATTCTATTTCGGCGAACACGCGGCCTTTGGCCAAGGAGCCGTCGTCGCGGATATCCTGGACGCGGATGTTGTTGGAACCGCCGTCGGCGATGTAGAGCTTGTTATGCTTGGCGCCCATCGCGACACCGTTGGCGCGCTTACATTCCTCGGAGGCGCGGTCGAGCTTGGCCTTGCCCGGGATCTGGCTCCGGCTGATGCGGTACACAGCGGGCTCGTTGGTGCGCTCGTTGGCGTCGGGAACGTTCGGACGCGGCATGTCGCTGAAGTAGATCGTGCCGTCGATGTTGTAGACGAGGTCGTTCGGCGAACTGAGGCGCTTGTTTCCCCAGCGGTCGGCGAGGACAGTGATCGAGCCATCCTTCTCGGTACGGGTTACGCGGCCCGGGCCGGTCTCGCAGGCGAGCAGGCGACCCTGGTGGTCGAAGGTGAGTCCGTTGGCGCGGTTAGACTTTTCGCGGAAAACGGACATCGTGCCATCCGTCGGACAGCCACCCCAAGGCGGCATGGCCCATTTGTGGATCTTCTCGCTACGTAGGTCGCTAAACAACAGAAAGCCGATGCGGCTGAACACGGGGCCTTCGGTGAAACCGAACCCGGTCGCAACCTTGACGAACTCGGCACGGCGGTCGACTAGGTCGAACAGATCAGTACTCTTGGCGTAGATTCCAACGGGCTTCATCGATCAGGACCCCATTCCATGGGCGTAATAAGATTTTTCCGGGCCGCGATACTTAATGTCGAGCATCGGTGTCTCGATGCGGACCTGCCCGCGATGCCACGATTCCATGAGGAAAGAGAGAGCGCCGCTTGTGAGCAGAGTGCGCTCGACCGCGTAGTCGTGGGTACCCTGCGTATACATGCGCGCGATGGAATCAACCAGCGGGCTGAAGTTGTTTGAGTTCTCGATAGGGATGTAGCAAAGTGTGGACTTCGGTTCACGTTCACCCTTGATCTTGACGGCGGCGAGGTACTCCGATGCTTTCCCGCCGAGGCCGAGCGCGGCGGCGCGGAAACCGTCGTTGTACTCGATCAGGCAGGCAACCGGACGGCTCGCTTTATGCTCGACAGGTCCGGGGACGACTTTTTGACCCCGCGAGAGGGCCGCCTCGAGAAGTTCACGGCTCCACAGGCCTTCGTCGGCAGCTTTCCAGACGGCGTCGTCGGCAAGGAGCTGCACCGACTTGACACCGGTTTCGCCCCCTTTGCGTCGCTCGGTGAAGCATTGCAGCGTTTCCATTATGTGGAACAGGCCACCGTCGCCCACCCAGCCGCCGCCGACCGCCACGACCGATTCTAGTTCGCTGTCGAGCGGGAAGTCGAGTTCGGGACGCCGGAAGGTCACCGAGACGGACGAGCCGGCCATGAACGGGAAGTTGAGTTCCTTCGACCAGTCGTACATTTGCTTGGCCTTCTTCCAGTCGTAAGAAAGGTGCTTGTCATTGAAGACGGGAACAGCGCGGCCGGAACGCTTGAAGATGTCGACCACTTGGCTCATGAAGCGGTGGCGTGGGTAGAGCTTTTGGTTTTTGACGTTCGTCGGGTAGGCGCCGTGCTCGCCGATGAGCAGAACGCCGTCGACATCGAGCTTGTCGCCGCCGAGCGTGAGAGCTTCTTGAATCGAGGGGGCCTTCTTAACGCCCCAGCTCCTGGCGAGTCGTGTGCTGATATCGGCGTCATGCTCTTGCTCGACGAAGAGCGAAACGAGGTCACACGGTGTCTCATGGTACTTGTCGTTGATCCACCAGCCTTCGAGGAAGCGGGTGATGAAGTTATCGCTGTGCGATCGCGTGTGATACGTCGTCGAGAGCGCGGCGATGCGTTTGCGCCGGTTCTGGGCGGAGAGGGAGCGAGGTCCCGGCAGTAAATACCCGGCGGCGGCTCCGGCCGTGGTTGTAAGAAAGCGTCTGCGGTTCATGGGCGAGGGTTATTGTAAACTCTCTTGCCATCCCCGCGGTTTGCCAGAGCCAGTCGAAAGAAGGTCCAGAGGATTTTTGAACCCGCTTTGACGCTGCCGCTGAACGTCCCGGAGACCTTGCTGGCGCCCCAACGGCGATTGCGGTAGCTGACGGGCACTTCCTTGACGCGCAGGCTGTGGCGTAGGGCTTTCATCTGCATTTCGATAGTCCAGCCATAGTTGGGGTCCGCCATGCCGATGACGCTGAGGCTCGATGCACGGATGGCCCGAAACGGTCCCAGGTCGGTGTAGCGGAAGCCCTGCCAGAGCCGGATCAGGAACGTCGCGAGGGCGTTTCCCCAACGCTGGTGCGGGCCGAGGGCGCCTGGTTCGGCCTCCCTAAGCACGCGCGAGCCGACGACGAAATCGAACTCGTCGGTGGCGATGGGGTCGATCAGCAAATGCGCGTCGCCGGGATCGTCGCCTCCGTCGGCATCCATAAAGACGACGATCTCAGTGTCAGCGGGCATGGCAGCCATGGCGCGTAGGCAGGCACTGCCATAACCCCGCCGTGGCTCGTTGACGACGCTGGCTCCGTGACGCTCGGCGATCTCGGCCGTACGGTCGGACGAGCCATTGTCGCCGACGATGATCTGAGCGTAGATGCCACGGGGAACTTCGCTCAGGACGTGTCCGATGGCCCGTTCCTCATTGAGGGCGGGGATGATGAGGACGGTTTTCATCGGGACCAGTGGACCGGCTTGGTTGCGTCTGCAATCGAGTCCGGCCACGATATTCCACAAAGGAACGTTGTCGCTGTCGGGGTGTTCATAATAGAATACGAAGGGCCGATCAAACGGCTTCCCCTACATTCGAATGCATCTCGAAGACGACAGGGTCCCCGGACAGACCCCTGTGGACGGCGAATCCGCACGCCCGACGGTATCAGCCACCGAGTCGGGTTCGTTCTGGTTCGACGTCCAGGTCTGGGTGCGCGACATCATCATTTCGATCGCGATTGCGGTCGTCGTGATCGTATTCCTCTATCAGCCGGTCAAGGTCGAGGGCACGAGCATGATGCCGTGGCTGCATGATCAGGAGCGGATCTTCGTCAACAAGTTTGTCTATCGCTTCGAGGGGATTCGGCGGAGCGATATCGTGGTGTTCCGCTTCCCACTCGACCCGAACAAGTCATACATCAAACGGGTCGTAGGGCTGCCGGGTGACGAGGTGGAACTGATCCGCGGCGAACTACACATCAACGGCCGGCATGTCGAGGAGCCATATGTCCCCGATGAGTTTCAGGATGTCTCGACGTATCCCCCGACAACAGTGCCGGCCGATAGTTACTACGTGCTTGGCGACCATCGCAATACATCGAACGACAGTCGCACGTGGGGTACGGTGCCGCGGAATTTCGTTGTTGGCAAAGCAGTATTCGCCTACTGGCCCATCGACCGATTCGGAGTTCTCTAGTGAGTCACACAGCCGTTTTGGCGCTCGAAGATGGGCGCATCTTTCGGGGTCAGTGCGTCGGCGCAAAGGCCGAGTGCTACGGCGAGGTCGTCTTCAACACCGGGATCGCAGGCTACCAGGAAATGTTCACGGACCCCTCCTATAGCGGCCAGATCGTCGTCCTGACGAATCCGCAGATCGGCAACTACGGCGCCAACGCGGAGGATAGCGAGTCGGCGCGGCCCTTCATCGAAGGGCTGGTTGTTCGGGAGTTTTCCGAGATCGCGAGCAACTGGCGTTCGACCGAGCATGCGGCGGACTTTCTGTCGAACCAACGGATCCCGATCATTTCTGAAATCGACACCAGAGCGCTGGTACGGCACCTGCGAACCAAGGGGTCGATGCGCGGCGTGATCTCGTCGCTCGAGACGGATCCCGAAAAGCTGGTCGAACAAGCGCGGTCGATTCCCGTGATGGCAGGGTTAGACCTGGCGAGCACGGTTTCGACCAAGAAGCGCTACGAGTGGAACAGGGGCGTCGACCCTTGTTCGCCTTCGGAGTTGATAGGGGCCGCGGAACAGACGAAGTATCACGTGGTCGCCTTCGACTTTGGGATCAAGCACAACATCCTGCGGAGCTTGGTGCATCGTGGCTGCAAGGTTACGGTGGTGCCTTCGTTGACGTCGGCGGAAGACGTCTTGGCGCTGAAGCCGGATGGCGTGTTTCTGTCGAACGGACCTGGCGATCCGGAGCCTTTGGGCGGTCCGATCGGCAACATCAGCAAGCTGGTGGGGCGGGTGCCGATCTTCGGGATCTGCCTGGGACATCAGGTACTAGGGCTGGCGGTGGGCGGCAAGACGTTCAAGCTGAAATTCGGGCACCACGGCGTGAATCATCCTGTGCGCAATGAGCGGACAGGTAAGGTCGAGATCACATCGCAGAATCACGGGTTCGCTGTGGACCCGGATTCCCTCAACGCGAGCGACATCGAGCTGACGCACGTGAATCTGAACGATCAGACGCTGGAGGGTTTTCGCAGCAAGAAAGACCCTCTGTTCTGTGTGCAGTATCACCCGGAGTCAGCACCCGGACCGCATGATTCACGCTATCTGTTCGACGAGTTTGTGGAGCTAATGAAAGCGGCCTAGCGCCGTCGAGCACAAAGATGCCGAAGCGAACAGACATCAAGAAGATCCTGATCATCGGCTCGGGGCCGATTGTGATCGGGCAGGCGTGCGAGTTTGACTACTCGGGCACACAGGCCTGCAAAGCGCTGCGGGACGAAGGTTACGAGGTCGTGCTGGTCAATTCGAACCCGGCAACGATCATGACGGACCCGGACTTGGCCGAGCAGACCTACATCGAACCGCTGACGGTTGAGTATGTTCGCGAGATCATCGCCCGCGAGCGGCCCGACGCATTGCTCTCGACCGTGGGCGGACAGACGGCATTGAACCTGGCGGTCGAGTTGGCGGAAAAGGGTGTCCTTGATGAGTTCGGTGTCGAGCTAATCGGCGCGAAGATTGAAGCCATCAAGAAGGCTGAAGACCGGCTGCTGTTCAAAGACGCGATGCGGCACATCGGCCTGGACGTGCCGTTGTCGAAGCTCGTCAACAACCTCAAAGACGGCATGGATTTCGGCGCCGAAGTTGGCTACCCGGTCGTTCTGCGTCCGAGCTTCACGCTCGGCGGCACGGGCGGCGGGCTCGCCTACAACAGCGAAGAGATGGAGGAGTTGTGCGAGCGGGCGCTTGAGCTATCACCGGTGCATGAGGTGCTTGTCGAGGAGAGCGTGCTTGGCTGGAAAGAGTTCGAGCTGGAAGTGATGCGCGACGTCGCCGACAACTGCATCATTGTGTGCTCGATCGAGAATTTCGACCCGATGGGCGTCCACACGGGGGATTCGCTAACGGTGGCGCCGGCGCAGACACTGACCGATCGCGAATACCAGATGATGCGGGACGCTGCTCTGGCATGCCTGCGGGAGATCGGCGTCGATACCGGCGGTTCAAACGTGCAGTTTGCCGTCGAGCCAGGCACGGGGCGCATGACCGTAATCGAGATGAACCCGCGTGTATCGCGAAGCTCGGCCCTGGCATCGAAGGCCACCGGATTTCCGATCGCAAAGATCGCCGCCAAGCTGGCCGTGGGCATGCGGCTCGACGAGATTGCGAACGACATCACGCGGAAGACGCCGGCGTGCTTTGAGCCGACGATTGACTATGTAGTCGTGAAGCTACCGAAATGGCAGTTCGAGAAGTTCCCCGGCAGTGAGCCGCTGCTGGGCATACAGATGAAGTCGATCGGCGAAGTAATGGCGATCGGTCGCACGTTCAAGCACGCGCTTTCCAAGGCGATCCGCAGTCTTGAGACAGGCAAGAAGTTCAGCGAAGACGATTTCGATCCGGAAAAGATCGATCAAATGCTGATTACGGCGACGCCGGAGCGCCTGGGCTACATTCGCTTCGCGATGGCACGAGGTTACTCGGTTAAGCAGATCCACGAAATGACTCAGATCGATCCGTGGTTCTTGCAGCAGATGAAGCAGCTGGTCGACTTCCAGGCTGAACTCGAAACAGCCACGATCGACAGCGTCTCTCGGGAGCAGATCGAGCACGCGAAGCGGTACGGCTTGTCGGACAAGCGCGTGGCGCGGGCACTCGGAACCGACGAGTTGAGTCTGCGGGCCAAGCGCAAGGAACTGAAGATTCAGGCCGTCTTTAAGCGCGTTGACACCTGTGCGGCCGAGTTCGAGAGCTTCACGCCGTACATGTATTCCGCCTATGAGGAAGAGTGCGAGGCGGAGCCGACCGACAAACGCAAGGTGATGATCTTGGGGAGCGGGCCGAACCGCATCGGGCAGGGGATCGAGTTTGACTACTGTTGTTGCCACGCTTCATTCGCTCTGCAAGAGCTTGGCTATGAGTCGATCATGGTCAACTGCAATCCCGAGACCGTATCGACGGATTACGACACAAGCGACCGGCTCTATTTCGAGCCGCTGACGCTCGAAAATGTGCTCAACATTCATGACACCGAGAAGGTCGATGGCGTGATTGTGCAGTTCGGCGGACAGACGCCGTTGACGCTCGCGCTGCCTCTCAAGGAGCAGGGCGTGCCGATCATCGGGACTGATCCGGAATCGATCGACTTGGCGGAGGACCGCGAACAGTTCGGGGCACTACTGGCCGATCTGCGGATCCCGCAACCGGAGAACGGAACCGCCACGAGCCCGGACGAGGCCTGTCGGGTGGCGCGTGGCCTCGGCTATCCGGTGCTCGTGCGCCCGAGTTACGTGCTCGGCGGGCGCGCGATGGTCATCGCCTACGACGAAGCCACGGTGAACAGCTACATGCGCGAGGCCGTCGTCTATTCGCAAGAGCGGCCCGTGCTTGTAGACCGCTTCTTGGAGAATGCCACGGAAGTCGATGTCGATGCCCTGTGCGACGGCGACGAAGTGCTCATCGGCGGCATCATGGAGCACATCGAAGAGGCCGGTATTCACTCGGGTGACAGCTCGTGCGTATTGCCGTCAGCGTCGATTCCCGAGGAACAGCTTGCGACCATCCGCGACTACACGGTGCGGCTGGCGAAGGCGTTGAATATTAGGGGATTGATGAACATTCAGTACGCGATTCACCGCGGCAAGGTGTATGTGATCGAAGTGAATCCGCGGGCCTCGCGGACCGTGCCCTACGTAAGCAAGTCGACCGGTTATCCTCTGGCGAAGATCGCTGTCGGCCTGATGGTTGGCAAGAAGCTGCGCGACTACGATTTGCCGGAGGGCGTGCTGCCGGTGCACAAGAACTGTGTGAAATCGCCGGTCTTCCCATTCAGTAAGTTCCCCGGCGTCGATCCGATTCTCGGACCGGAAATGCGCTCGACCGGCGAAGTGATGGGCATCGGCGAGACGTTTGGCGAGGCGTTCGCCAAGGCGCAATTGAGCGCCGGTTCCGCGTTGCCGGACAAGGGAGCGGTTTTTGTCAGCGTGACCGAGCCGGAGCGGGCCGAGGGGTTGGACGTGGCACGCAAGTTCGCTGCCTTGGGTTTCAAGATCTACGCGACGCGAGGTACCGCCTTCGCAATGCGGGCGGCGGGTATCGAGTGCACCGTGGGGCTAAAGGTCAACGAGGGCCGTCCGAATATCGTCGACCTTATCAAAGACCGGCAGCTTAATTTGATTGTGAACAGCCCAGCGGGCGCGCGGTCGTTCCAAGACGAGAAGACGATTCGTCGGGCCGCTATGCAGCACCAGATCCCGTGTATGACGACCCTCAGCGCGGCGCGCGCGGCCGCGCAAGGGATTGCGGCTCGGCGGGAGCATCCGGCCCGCGTGGAATCGCTTCAGGAGCTGCACGCCAACAAAACAGTCGCGTAGAGCAACCAGGCGACTCATTGCTCGCCCCTGCCCACGGCTCCGTTAATCTAGGGGTTCGATGGCTTCTTCCAGCGAGAAGAGTGTGCCTGGAACCGTCTACCTGGTAGGGGCGGGGCCGGGCGATCCTGACTTAGTGACGGTGCGTGGCAAGCGGCTGATCGCCGAGGCCGACGTCATCTTCTACGACCATCTCTCGCCGGTTTGCTTGCTCGACGATGCACGGCGCGATGTGCGTCGCATCTACGTCGGCAAGAAGCGGGCGAAGCACGTTCGTACGCAGGCTGAGATCAACGAGCTGCTGATCGCCGAAGCGCTTGCGGGATGCTCTGTGGTGCGCCTCAAGGGCGGTGATCCGTTCATTTTCGGGCGAGGTGGCGAGGAAGCAGAAGCTCTTGTGGCCGCCGGTGTTCCGTTCGAAGTGATCCCCGGAGTGACCTCGGCGGTGGGGGTCGCGGCCTATACCGGTATCCCTCTGACGCATCGGCGGGAAACGTCGGAAGTAAGTTTTGTCACCGGGCACGACGTTGACGCGATTGATTGGTCGAAGTACCGCACGGGGACGCTGGTCATCTTCATGGGCCTCACGATGCTCGACGAGATCGCGCAGCGGTTGATCTCCGCCGGGCGTGACGCCGCTACTCCGGCTGCGGCGGTCCGTTGGGGGACACGCGGCGACCAGGTTACTGTCGAGGGGACCCTGAGCAGCCTCGGCGAGAGCATTAGGCAGGCGGGCCTCAAACCGCCGGCCCTAATTGTGGTCGGCGAAGTCGTCGGGCTGCGCGAGAAGCTCAACTGGTTCGAGCGGCTACCGTTGTTCGGGCAGCGGATCGTCGTTACCCGGCCGCGGGAGCAAGCGGCGGCGTTATCAGACCGGCTGCGGTCCTTGGGTGCGGAAGTGATTCCGCTGCCGACAATCGAGATTCTGCCGCCGGATGATTGGGGTCCGCTCGACGCGGCAATCGAGGTTCTCGATACCTACGACTGGTTGATCTTTACCAGCGCCAACGGCGTACGGCATTTTGTCGAGCGACTGGATGTGAGTGACCACGACCTTCGCGACGTAAGGGCGAAGATCTGCGCGATCGGGCCGGCGACGGCCGAGAGCCTTGCGCGTCTCCACATCAAAGTGGATCGGACGCCGGAAGAGTACGTCGCCGAGAGCCTGCTCGCCGCTCTTACCGGCGAGGAGTTGCGGGGGAAACGCATCCTGTTGCCGCGGGCGCGTGTCGCGCGGGACGTGATCCCGGTTGAACTCGAGAAACGCGGCGCGACGGTCAACGTGGTCTCTGCCTATCAGACCGTGGTTCCGGAAGACGTTGCGGCGCGGGTCGAACGGTTGTTCGAAGGATCTAGTAAGCCGGATTGGGTGACGTTCACGAGTTCGTCGACGGTGCGGAACTTCGTGTCGGCCTGTCCCGTCGAAAGGTTAGAGGGAGTGCGCGTGGCTTCAATCGGACCGATCACGTCGGCGACCGTCCGGGAGCTGGATATACGGGTTGATGTGGAGGCCTCGCGGTACACCGTTGGCGGCGTTGTCGACGCGATTTTGGCGGCAAAAACCTGAATTGCGGATGAAGTCGATCGGTCCATCACGGAGAACAAGTAGGTTCTTATTGGATGTCTTCGATAGGCACGAGATGTGCAGGCTCTCGGCCGGGTTGCTCGCGCTTCCCGTGGCGGGTTTCGGCGAAGCATTGCCGGGAACCGAAGCCATCGGATGGATCACCCATAACGATAGGACGCTCGTGTTGAAGTCGGCGGTGGCCGTCTGACACGAGAGGGCGAGGGAGCTTCGGATCGCGCTGTTTCCCTTCGAGGTGGAGCCGCGAGATATCGAGACGGTGAAGCAGGATTCGGGCCCACTCAGGGTAGCGCTGTGGAAGCCGAGTCCGACCCCGCACCTGTGGGACTACGCGCCGTTTGCGGAACTCCATCTGCGGTTTCGGCCGCGGCGCGGCGTCGTCGTGCGAGGAAGGGTGCAGTCGTATCTGTTGGAGGTGTCATTCGTTGAGCGGAAAAGTCACACTGCGGCGATGGACCGGACCTTGCCGGAGGAAATTGTGGCGGAGATCCTGCAGTTCGACGGCACACTGCGCGGCGGCGGAACGGTGGATGTGGCGGTTCGCGGCGAGGGACAAGCGTTCGCCGACCGGCTGAAGTGGGATTTCCAGTTGCGAACCGGGATTCACTTGCGGCGCTAGGACGGACAGCATAACGCCCTTATGATACTTTCGGGACCGAAAAGTATCATAAGAATCTCGTTATCGACACAAAGTATCATCAGCCTCGCGAGGCTCTTGAGCGATGCAACCCTCTGATTTCAATAGCGTAAACGGAATAAGCTGTACGTGACGCACGCGATCTTCGAGATCGCGGAGCGGCGCTAAAGGGCTCCTTGTTTGGCCTCTTTCAGCTCAGGCAGGTCGGGGTCGGCTTTGTGCCAGACGTGGCTGAGTTCGGCGTAGGTTTGGTTGGCGGCGGTGTGGTTGCCGGATTGGGCCTGCGCTCGGGCTAGGCCGAGTAGTGAGAGAGCCCTTTTGGGGGCGCGGTCGAGAGCCATCTCGAATTGTTTAGCGGCCTCCTCCGGTCGTTTGAGATCCAGCAGCACCTCCCCGAAGAGTTCGTGGGACGGTTTGACCGGGTCTGGAGGGCCGTAGGCAAGCGAAAGTGTGTCTTCGAGTTCGGTCGCTTGCTTGAGGAGTCGCACGGCATCATCGCCACGGCCGTCCGCGAGATGGATAGCGGCTTCGAGTTCTCGCGACAGGACGTGTGCTGTTCGCACGTAAGGCGGCAGGCTCTTCGGGTCGGCCGCAGTTTTGTTCTTCCCTGCCACGACCTTCTTGAGCTCGGCGAGTAGGGGCTTGGCGGCTGTCACGTTGTTGTTTCGGACGGCGGTCAGACCGCGTGTGAACAGGTCCGTTGTGATGGAAGAGAGGCCGAGGTTGGAGGTGTCGACCTCGATCGCTTCGGTATCCCAGCGGCGGGTCTCGATGCGGTAGTGAGCGCGCATGTCGACGAGGTGGCTCCGCGTTCTCTCGGACCCGGTGGCCGCGGTGTCTGCTTCCATGATGGCGAGTTGATCGCGGGCATCTTGGTGGCGGCCCTGCTGGAGATAGCCGTATTCGAGCCACCACAGAGCGTGGTAGCTGCGCTGGTCGACTGACAGGTCTTTGCGCTTAACACGGGCGTCGGAGGCCGCCCAGGAATCGATGTTTGACGCAACGACGTCATCCCACATTCCCATGGCGGTGAAGATGTGTGAGGGCATGTGGAGCGCATGCGTCGCGGCGGGAGCAATCTTGGCGTAAACGCGGGCGGCGCGAAGTCCGATCGGGGCGTGGACCGGATCGTCGTAGGAATGAATCAGGTAGTGAGCCGCGCCGGGATGGTTGGGATTCTTGGCGAAGACTTCTTCGACGATGGCGGCGGCGCGTATGTGGATGCGATAGTCACGGCCGCCGTGGGATGTCGCGAGTGTCGCGACGGCCGAGAGGCTGGCGGCTTCGAGATCATCGGGATACTTTGCGGCCAACCGCAGCATGGCGTCGCGGTATGTAATGTCTCGCTCTCGTTTCGAGCCCTCGCCGTAGAGCGCGTCGAGCGTGCCGATGTAGTCCTTCTCCCGCTCCGTCGGTGCCTTGGCCGCACGAGCCTCGGGCGTGGGTCCGAGGCGCTCCATGGCTTCGCGGGCCTGAGCGAAATCCTGCTCGTTCCAAAGCAGATGGTTGTGGGTCAAGGCTTCGCCCCAGTAGGCCATGGCGAAATCGGGTTCGACCTTCTGGGCTTCGACAAAAGCCTCGCGGGCGTCGTCGAACTCGAAGCTGTGCAGCAGCAGCATGCCCTTGATGAAATGCTCTTGTGTCTCGGGAGAGGCGGATGTAGGGAAGTCGATGCTGCCGAGGTGGGATTGCTCGTCAGTCGGTGGCGTACTGCAAGGTAGTGCCACGAGAATGAGAAGCGTCACTGCCGCGTGACGTTGCGCCGGTATTGTTTTCATCACTGCCTTTCGTCTCTCTGATTCCACCGCTGATATCTTAGCTTGCTTGAAGGCACAGAACCAGCCTCCGGCTTCGGACCGGCGCTTCAAGGGCCGACTAGATTCTGTTAGCTTGTCGGCGTGCGATTGAAATGGTGAGACCCGTTGTAATTGGTCATCGCAGCCTTATGGCCGCGGCTCTGAGTTCTTTGCGGACGTTGGTTAGATGCACGTCGGGTGCACGGTGGGTGGGGGTGTTGCGGGTTGGCGGGGTTTGTCAGGTGGGGTCGCCGGATCGGGTGACAGTCAGCCTTTTTTTGCTGGTTGCGGCGGGGTGTTGCGTCGGCCCGTGTTGCGAAAAAGGTGACAGTCACCGACAGGGACCCACCGACACGGACCGGGTGTCAAGGGGAGCTGGACTCGCGTTGCCGCTTGACGATCTCCTCAATGATCTTGATTGTGTCGTATTCAAGCCGCCAGTTGGGATAGCGTGTGCGGATCTTCGTGAGGTCGGAGATGTAGCAGATGTGGTCGCCGGTGCGGTTCTGCTCGTCGTATGCTGTAGTCGAGCCGCAAACCCATATCGGCGAGCAAATCGACGGTTTCAAGAATCGAAAGACTATTTGCACGGCCACCACCGAGATTAAAGACTTCGCCCGGAGCCGGGTCACGCTGGAATTCCAGAAAGGCATTAGCAACATCGCGGGCGTGCAACTGATCGCGGACTTGTTTGCCCTTGTACCCGTAGACGGTGTAGTGCTTGCCGGTGACGGCACAGTGGACGATGTAGGCCAGGTAGCCGTGGAGTTCGACGGCGGCGTGCATGGGTCCCGTGAGACAACCCGCGCGGTAAATGCCGATCGGCATGTCGAAATAGCGGCCAAACTCCTGGCATAGGATGTCCGCGGCGGCTTTCGATGCGCCAAACAGTGAGTGCAAACAGTTGTCGATCGACATGCTCTCGTCGATACCGTCGCGGCCGTCGGCGTATTCGTAGCGCTTTTCCTGTTCGGTTAGCTCCAGATAGTTTGGCCGGTCACCGTAGACTTTGTTGGTGCTCGTGAAGCAAAAGGGCGACTCGCGGCAGAAGTCGCGAGCGGCAACGAGTAGATTCAGCGTCCCGACGGCGTTGATATCGAAATCGTCGTAGGGGATCGAGGCGGCTTTATCGTGCGACGGCTGTCCGGCGGTGTGGATGATGAAGTCGGGCCGCTCGGACTCGAACAGATCCCGGATCGCCTGGCGGTCTCGTATGTCGAGTGCGGCATGGCGGTAGGAGGACGCGGATGCTTCGAGCGACGCGATCACAGGTTGCGTCGTGCCGGCGGCCCCGAAAAGGTCGCGGCGTGTATCGTTGTCGATTCCGAGGACATCCCACCCCTGGCTGGTTAGGACACGGACGCATTCCGAGCCGATGAGGCCTCCGGAGCCGGTGACGAGAGCTTTCATGTTGGTATGACTTCCCGAGAACGCAGTTAACCAATATAGCCGAGGATGATGGGCCGTTTTCCCGCAGCCTCAGGTGTCGCTCGGTCTCGCATCGGTACGCTGGGCTGCCATCTTTGAACCCTTCAGGGCCGCGGGCACGGCATGCCGTGCCCCTACATCTCTACAATGGACGCGATGAGAGTGATGGTGATTCGTTGGGTTAGTATTTTTGTGATTGTTGCTATGAGCGCTTTCGCGCAGGAAGAACGGCCGCGGGCCCGGGATCTGGGGATTTCTCCGGGGGTGATGTCGCCGGGCCCTTTGAACGCGATCACAGATGTCGCGGGCGTGAAGGTCGGGCACCGGACCGTGATTCGTGGCGACAGTGTTCGCACGGGCACGACTGCGATTCTGCCGCACGACGGTAACGTATTTCAGCAGAAAGTGCGGGCTGCGACATTCGTGTTCAATGCGTTCGGCAAGCTGGTGGGCTCGACGCAGGTCGACGAGTTGGGCGTCATGGAAACGCCCATCATACTGACGAATACACTGGCGGTTTGGGAAGCGGCGGACGCCTTGAAACACTACACGCTACATCTTCCCGGAAACGAAAATGTGCGCTCGATCAACCCGGTAGTCGGTGAGACAAATGACGGCGGGCTTAACGATATTCGCGGCGAACACCTCAAACGCGAGGATTTCCTGGCGGCGATTCGCGACGCCAGAAGTGGGCCGGTCGAAGAAGGTACGGTCGGCGCGGGGACAGGGACACGGGCCTTTGGGTTCAAAGGCGGTATCGGAACAAGCTCGCGGGTGCTGGGCGACGATCAGGGCGGGTATACAGTCGGGGTATTGGTGCAGTCGAATTTCGGCGGTGTGTTGATCGTAGACGGCGTCCCGGTGGGAGAAGAGCTGGCAGCGGAGCAAGATACAGCGACGCTTGAACCGGAGGAAGACCTCGACCTCGCGGACGGCTCGATCATGATGGTTGTCGCGACAGATGCCCCGGCGGATGCGCGGCAACTCAAGCGCATCGCCCGGCGCGCAACTTTCGGCTTGGCGCGGACGGGCTCATCCGGCGGTCACGGAAGCGGTGATTTCGTGATCGCGTTCTCAACCGAGGGCGATGTGGCGCGGCGCATGGACGACAGCCGTCTCGGGCCGGTGTTTCAGGCGGCGATCGAGGCGACCGAGGAGGCCATCCTGAATTCCATGCTCCGGGCCACGACGGTGGAGGGGCGCGACGGGAATCGGGCCGAGGCTCTGCCAATCGGGCGGTTGCGGGAAATTCTCAAAAAGTATGGTCGTTAAGAAAGCCGCGGGCCCGGCTCAGGAGGCACCCCGGGAGTTCCGGTTCGAGGTGGTGGCCGAGTGCCCGCAGACACGGGCTCGGGCGGGGCTGCTTCACACGCCGCATGGCACGGTAGAGACGCCGGTGTTTATGCCCGTGGGCACGCAGGCCAGCGTCAAAGGGCTGACGCAGCGGATGTTATCCGAGGAGCTGGGAGCGGCGATTATCCTGGCGAATACGTATCATTTGTACCTGCGGCCCGGCCACAAGGTGATCAAGGAACTGGGCGGGTTGCACGGGTTCATGGCGTGGCCCCGCGCCGTCCTCACCGATTCGGGCGGGTTTCAGGTGTTCAGCCTCGCGGGGCTACGCAAGGTTACTGAGAACGGTGTTGTATTTCGATCCCACCTCGACGGTTCCGAGCACGTCTTCACACCTGAGTCGACCGTGGACGTGCAGCGGTCGCTCGGCAGCGACGTGATGATGGTGCTCGATGAATGCACCGAGTACCCGGTCAGCCATGAGCGTGCCCGCGCGTCGATGGAGATGACGTTGCGCTGGGCCCAGCGCGCCTTCACGCACTGGCGAAAGAGCGATGCTTGCGGCCAAGCGCTATTTCCGATCGTTCAGGGGTCGATGTTTGAAGACCTGCGGCGGGAGTGCACCGAGCGATTGGTGGAGTTGAACGCGCCGGGCTACGCCATTGGCGGATTGTCGGTCGGTGAGCCGCGCGGGCTGAGCTACGACATGGTCGACGCCACCGTGCCTCTGCTACCCCGGGACCGGCCGCGCTACGTGATGGGCGTCGGGATGCTCGACGAGTTGGGCGACTACGTAGCGCGCGGCGTCGACATGATGGACTGTGTTCTGCCGACCCGAAACGCGCGCAATGGCTACTTCTTCACCAGCTCCGGGCCGCTGGTGATCAAGAACGCCATTTGGGCGCGAGACCCTCGCCCAGTGGACGAAGCATGCGAGTGTTACACCTGTCGGAACTTCTCCCGGGCCTATCTCAGGCACCTGTTTCTTGCCCGCGAGATGCTGTTCGGGACGTTGGCGACGCTACACAATGTCTCCGCCTACCTTGACAGGATGAAACGGATTCGCGAAGCTATAGTTCTTGGGGATCTCCCTGAGTATCTGGCCCTGACTCGCACTAAGACACAGAGACACTCCTAGTACGAGTCGGCAAGACGGGCCATTTGATTTCGATTCCCCCGTTGAAGATTTGAAATGGAAGAGGTGTGGCCGTTCTCGGCCGGCCTAAGCGGGACGAGTATGGGTATTACTTCGCTATTGGAGATGGCATCGTTGGCCGGGGCCGGACAGGCACCCGCGCTGTTCCTGCTCCAGTCGAACCCCTTGTCGACCCCGTTTGCCCCCATCATCTTGATGGTGGTGATCTTCTACCTCGTGCTGTTCCTGCCCATGCGGCGGCGGCAGAGGAAGACCGATGACATGTTGCGGACTCTCAAGAACGGCGACAATGTCGTGACGAACGGCGGTGTCATTGGTACGATCGTGACGCTAGGGGAAGGTGACAACACCGTCACCCTGCGGGTCAAACCAGATAACGTGAAGATCCAGTTCTCACGAAGCGCCGTTACGGGGCTGCTCACCGAGGACGGGGAGAAGAAGTAGTCCCAGACCAAAACAGACCGCGCCGAGGCGCTTGGTTTCGATCCTTATGACAGGCAGTCTGCGAAATCGATTGTTGATCACCCTGGCGGTAACGCTCGTCGCGCTTTACGGCGTGATCGGGCTTCCCACCTCGATGCAGGATATCTACGATCACCTGGAAGAGAAGATCACTCTGGGACTCGACCTGAAGGGCGGCGTTCACTTGATCCTGCAGGTGCAAGTGCAGGATGCGCTGCGGGCAGAGGCGGATCGGACGATCCGGCGGATCGAAGAGGAACTTGGCGACTTGCCGGCGCCTCTCGTGCCCGAGTCGATCAGCAGAAACGATCCGGAAACGATCGAAGAAGCCGACGGCATCATGATTACGGCGGAGGGCATACCGGCCGAACGGGCCGCGGACTTCCGTAACACGATCGAACAGTATTTCCCCGACTGGCTGCCCTCAAGCCGGACGTCGACCATCTGGGAGTTGCGTATGCGGCCTGCGTCGCTGGCGTTGCTCAAGAACGATACCGTGACTCAGACGATCGCAACGGTCGAGAATCGCGTCAACGGGCTCGGCTTGACGGAACCGACGATCCAGCAGCACGGGCGCGCGGACGCCGAATACGAGGTTCTGGTTCAACTGCCCGGTCTCAGCGATCCGGCCCGAGTGATGCAGATCCTGTCGATGACGGCGCAGCTTGAGATCCAAGAGGTGCTCGATCCGACGCCCTATCCGGATCTCGACGCCGCTCGGGCAGCACACGGTGGCGCGTTGCCTGCTAACAGCGAAGTGCGGCCGCACCGGCAAGTGGGCGTGGTCGGCGCCCTGAACCAGTTCTACGTCCTCAACGCCATACCGGTCATTACGGGTTCGGACCTGCGGAACGCGATGCCGGGGCGGAATCCGCAAGATCAAACATGGGAGGCAAGATTTGTTCTTTCTCCCGAAGCCGGTTCCCGGTTTGGAGATTACACAGGGGCGAACGTCGGAAATCTGCTGGCAGTGGTTTTGGACAACGAAATCAAGAGCGTCGCGACAATTCAGTCCCGGATCACCGATCAGGGCAGCATCAGCGGCCTGAGCGGGCAACAGGAAGCCCAGGACCTCGGTTTGGTGCTGCGTGCCGGCTCGTTGCCGGCTTCCGTGGAATATCTGGAAGAGCGCACCGTTGGCGCCTCGCTCGGGGCCGATTCGATCCGGCAGGGCGTGAGAAGCTCGCTGCTGGGGCTGGCGCTCGTCGTGATTGCGATGCTGCTCTATTACCGCAAGGCGGGCATCAATGCGGTGCTGGCGCTGTTGCTGAACCTGCTGATTCTGTTGGCGGTGCTAAGCTACTTCGGTTCCACGCTAACGCTGCCGGGCATCGCGGGGATCATCTTGACGATCGGCATGGCGGTGGACGCCAACGTCCTGATTTTCGAACGCATTCGCGAGGAGTTGCGAGCGGGCAAAGGCGTCGTGGGAGCTTTGAATGCGGGATTCGCAAAGGCCTTTGTGACGCTGGTTGACACCAACCTGACGACGATCATCGCCGCCGGGTTCCTGTTCCTGTTTGGGCGCGGGCCCGTGCAGGGCTTCGCGGTGACCTTGGCGATCGGTCTGGTCGCGAACCTGTTTACATCTGTTTTCGTCTCGCGGATGATCTTCGATTTCGTCCTGCTGGGTAAGAAGCAGGTCAAGGAGTTGAGTATCTGACCGCTTAACGGGAACTTTAGGCCGCTCGGCGGTGTCTAGAGCTATCGGAAGCTGATTTACGCGCTTGAATCATGCAGCTATTGAAAGAGACAAATATCGACTTCCTCGGCCGGCGGAAGTACTTCCTCGGGCTTTCGTTGTTGCTAATCGTGTTGGGCGGGGCGAGCCTTCTGCTCAAGGGCGGGCCGAAATTCGGCATTGACTTCAAGGGCGGCACCCTCGTTTACGTGAAGTTCAAGGAGGCGCCGCGGGTGGAAGAGATCCGCGCCGCGCTTAGCGCCAAGGGCCTCAACGTGGCCACCCTCCAGCCGTTCGAAGAGGGACCTGATAGCCACGAGTTGAAGATCGATCTCGACCTGACCGAAGAGGAGGTGTTAACCTCTGGCAAGGATAAGATCGTCGCTACGCTACGCGAATTGTACGGCGGTGACGAGTCGAAGATGGACTTCAACAACGTCGGCCTCGAAACCCTCGCGGATCGAGTGATTTCCAATCCCAAGATGGCCGAGTCGGCGCTGGCCACCGACGAGATCACTGAGGGTGTACGCGCCCTGTTGGCGTTCCGGGATGAGGCCCCGCAGTCGGGGCTCGTCGCAGACTTTTCCCAGTTGACTTCCGTTGAGGGGGTCAACCCTGATATTATAGCGGCGCTTCAGGAGGAGGCTTACCCTGGCGCGTTTGCGATCAGGGGGGGAGGATACGTCGGACCGAAGATTGGCAAGGAACTACAGTGGCAGGCGATCAAGGCAACTCTATTCGCCCTGGGCGGGATGCTGGTTTACATCGCGTTCCGCTTCGAGTGGATCTACGGAGTGGCCGCCGTCGCCGCGGTTTTTCACGATGTTCTGATCACGGTCGGGTTCTTCTCGATTTTTGACCGGGAGATTGAATTGACCGTCATCGCGGCATTTCTCACCTTGGTTGGTTACTCGATGAACGACACGATCGTGATCTTTGACCGCGTGAGGGAAAACCGCAAGCTGACTCGCCGTCAGCCGCTGGAGAGCTTGCTGAACTTGAGTGTGAATCAGACGCTTTCGCGAACGATCTTGACTTCCGGGCTGACTCTTCTCGCGGTACTGTGCTTGTTCTTGTTCGGCGGTGAGGTACTGAGAAGCTTTTCGTTCGCTTTGGTGATTGGCGTGATGATTGGGACGTACTCGTCGGTGTTTATCGCAAGCCCGATTCTGTTGTGGTGGCAGGGAACCGTCGCCGCGAGCGGAGGGCGAGCGCGCCGGAAATAATGTAAAGCATTGCGCCGAAGCCCTGGAAGGGGTTAGCATAGGCCGGTTGGGTGCAAGCGCAGAGGAAGATTTAGGATTCGACACAAGAGAGGGCTTGAACCATGTTTGAACAGATCTTGCTTGATACGGGAAAAACGAAAACACCCTGGACAGTGGCGGTTTCCTTCGCCATCCAGGCCCTGTTGCTCGGCGTGATGGTCATCATCCCGTTGCTCAACTATTATGAACTCCCGGCGACGGAGTTGATGACGTTCCTGGTGGCGCCCCCGCCCCCGCCTCCACCGCCCCCGCCTCCGGCGGCGGTGGTGATCCAAAAGGTGATTCCGCGCGAATTCGACACCGGTAAGTTGGTGCAGCCGACCGAAATACCGGATGAGATCGCAATCATCAAAGAAGAGGACATGCCGGCGGCCGCGACCATCGCTGGTGTAGTGGGAGGCGTTCCGGGCGGGACCGTAGGTGGTTCGCTTGGTGGTGTGATCGGCGGGATCATCTCGAATCAGCCGATGGTCGCGCCGCCGCCGCCGCCGCCGCCGGTTAAGAAGAAGAAAGCGACCCCCAAACGCATTCGCGTGGGTGGCAGCGTCCAGAAGGCGCGCTTGGCCAAACGGGTCTCCCCGAGGTACCCGCCCTTGGCGCGGCAGGCGCGGATTCAGGGCACTGTGAAGCTTACCGCGATTATCGCCCGTGACGGGTCCGTCGAGAAGCTCGAGGTTGGCAGCGGCCATCCCTTGCTGGTTCCCTCGGCAATTGAAGCGGTGAAACAGTGGCAATACAAACCGACCTTGCTCAACGGCGTGGCGGTTGAAGTTGTAACTCAGATTGACGTGATCTTCAAGTTGACCGGGTGATCGGTGGTCGCGTGATGTATACAGCGAATGAAATTCCGATCGGTACACCCGGCGGGGCGTTCGCGCACTTATGATTCAAGAGTAGGAGGAGGACTTTTCCATGTTTGCTCAGTTGTCGGTTTGGGGCATGATGCTGCTCCAGCAAGAAGTTGGTTTCGATATGGTTTCCATGTGGAACCAGATGGGCCCTGCCGCGCGAGCGGTTGTCATCATCATGTTCCTGATGTCCGCATGGTCGATTGGGGTGATGATCGATCGCTACATGGCCTTTAGCGCTGCCCGTAAACAGTCGCGGCAGTATGCTCCGGCCGTGGCCGGCGCCTTGCGCGAAGGCAAGTTGGACGAAGCGGTGAAGGTGTCTGAGCGGTATAAGAAGAGCCATTTGGCGAAGGTTGTCGTGGCTGGCCTGCAGGAGTTCCAGGCTCACGAAATGAGCGCGGAGATCTCCGGCGAAACGATCGAGTCGTGCAAGCGGGCTCTCGAACGTGCTCAGGCGATCACCCATGCCGAGTTGAACAAAGGGCTCAGCGGTTTGGCCACAATCGGCTCGACTGCTCCGTTCGTCGGGTTGTTCGGCACCGTGGTTGGGATCATTAACGCCTTCGAGGGCATCTCATCTGAGAAGTCCACCGGTCTCGGCGCTGTCGCCGGCGGTATCTCCGAGGCGCTGGTAGCCACCGCCATCGGTCTATTCGTGGCGATCCCGGCTGTGTGGATGTTCAACTACTTCGCCACCAAGGTTGAAGCGTTCGACATCGAGATGGATAACTCCAGCTCGGAGTTGATCGACTACTTCCTGAAGAAGACCCAGAAGGCCGCCGCTAACTAGCGGTATGAGCGGAACTCGGTGGCGGGCCGCAGGCCCGCCACCTCGTCCGCGGTCGGAGTCCACAAATGGCAGAAGAAAAGAAAAGCGCAAGACAATCAGTCGTCGTTGACATCAACGTGACCCCGCTGGTCGATGTGATGCTCGTATTGCTGATCATTTTCATGGTCATCACGCCCATGTTGAGCAAAGGCGTCAGCGTCGACATGGTCCGCACGCGTAGCCACATCGCGATGGATGAAGCCGATCAGGAAGATGCTGTCTTGATCGCCATCACGCGAGACGGTAGCGTCTTCCTGGGCCGTTCCCGCATTGAGCCACGGGCCCTCGAGGGCGAGGTGGAAGATCTGCTAACGACACGGATCGACAAAACCGTGTACGTGAAGAGTGATGGGCGCGCGCGTTATGAGCGGGTCGTCGAGGTCGTAAATATTCTTCGCTCGGCCGGTTGTGACCAGGTGGGTCTGCTGACGGAGAAGCTGGAAGACAACACCTTTGTGGTCCAGTAGCAACGGTGTAACGAGCCCTGGTCCAAAGGCCTGGGGCTGGCCGTCGAACCTAGAAGTTAGATGAACTAAGGAGAAACGCCATGGGAATGGACGTAGGTGGTAAAGGTAAAGGGGCGATTAGCGCCATCAACATGACCCCGTTGATTGACGTGCTGTTGGTCTTGTTGATCATATTTATGGTGATCACGCCACTCACGCCCAAGGGATTGGAGGCGCTCGTTCCGCAGCCGAATCCAGACGCGCAGGAGGCGCCGGCAAGCAACACCCGGACGATCGTCGTTTCGATCAATGCCGACCGCAGTATCCTTATCAATCGCGACCCCAGCAGCAAGAACGTGTTGGGAACCCGGCTACAGGATATCTTCAAGACGCGAGCGGAACGGGTCATGTTCGTTCGTGGGGCGCCGAGCCTGGACTTCTCTGAAATTGCCGAGGTCATCGATATCGCCAAGGGCGCGGGCGTCGATAAGATTGGATTGTTGACCGAGGACCTTGGTGGCTAAAGACCCGCCGAATCGGATATACGGAGCAGAAAGCATGAGACGGTTTTCAAAAGTTTTCCTATCGCTCGCCGCAGCCGGCATTCTTCTACTGGGGACTGGTTGCCTGGACAAGATCAACTACCTCAGGGCACGAAACGAGTTGAACCGCGGCGTGCGCGCGTTTAGCTCGGCTGACTACGAGTCAGCCGTTGCGCGCTTCGACGGGGCCATTGCACTCGATCCAGAGTTGCTGGCCGCTCGGTCGTATCGCGCGTCGGCGTTCATGATGCAGTACATCCCCGGCGGCGAGTCGGACGAGAATCGAGAGATCGCCAAGAAGGCCATGGAAGGCTTCCAGGACGTGGTTGAGCGCAATGAGGGGGATGAAGTCGCCCTCGCCAGCATCGCGTCATTGTACTTCAACATGAAGCAGCTCGAGGTCGCCAGGGACACGTATCGCGAACTGCTCAAGCACCATCCTAAGAACAAGGAAGCGTTTTACACGATTGGCGTCATCAACTGGTCGATCACGTTTCCGAGGGATATGGAAGTTCGCGCTTCACTCGGGATGGCGCCGGAAGATCCGGGCCCGATCAAAGACGAGGAAGCTCGCGCGGAGTTGGCGGTAGAGCATCTCCCGTTGATCGAAGAAGGCCTGGAAGCTCTCAACAGCGCCATCGAAATCGATCCCGAGTACGACGACGCGATGGCTTACGTAAACCTTCTTTATCGGCAGCGAGCCGACATCGCCGAGTCATCGGAGGAGTACGAGAAGTACAACATGATGGCCGATGAGTGGGTTCAGAAGAGTCTGGAAACGAAAAAGTTGAAGGCGGACGCGGCGATCCAAGAGTTTCAATAAAGCGTTCGACCGGTCTTATAATGAAGCCCTGGGGAGCGATAGCTTCCCAGGGCTTTTCCCATCTGTCATGGCAATGTGCCCGGCAGGTTCGCGATGTCAACGTCTCCCGTTGTCGCTAACCGACCCCTCTCCCCCGACGCCGTCCGGGTGCGTTTTGCCGAACTCGAAGCAAAGCTCCGCAAGACCCGCCCTGACGAGGACCTAACGCCCCTGCGGGAGGCCTTCGCGTTCGCCGTCGAGCGCCATGCGTCGCAACGGCGTGTGTCCGGCGAGCCTTACATCCTCCACCCGTTGGAAGTAGCCCACATCCTCGCCGACCGGCGATTGGATCAAACCTGCCTGATCACGGGGCTCCTGCACGACGTCGTCGAGGACACCGGCGCCGACTTGAGCGAGGTCGAGCGCTGTTTCGGTCCCGACGCTGCCGGGTGCGTAGACGGTGTCACCAAACTCAGCCGACTCGACTACTCCTCAACCGAAGCCCACCAGGCCGAGAACTTTCGGAAGATGCTGTTGGCAATGGTCCGCGACATTCGGGTTATCCTCGTCAAGCTCGCCGACCGTCTGCATAACATGCGGACTCTCGATCACCTTGCGCCGGAGAAGCGCGTGCGCATCGCACGGGAGACCTGGGAGATCTATGCCCCGATCGCTCTGCGCCTCGGCATGGGCAGGGTCTGGGGCGAACTGAAAGACTTGGCCTTTCCCTATCTCGAACCCGACGCGCATCGCGAGATCACCAAATATATCGAGTCCCGACGTGAGCTGGACGGCAACTTCTTGCAGCAGGTGAAAGGTGTGATCAGCAAGACGCTCGATGAGGTGGATATCCCCGCCAAGATCGAGGGAAGGATCAAGAGGTCGTCATCGATCTACGAGAAGATGACGAAGCGCGGCGTGCCGCTGCCGCAGATGTACGACCTGCTGGCCTTGCGTGTCATTACCGACAGCGAGAAGAACTGCTACGCGGCTCTGGGGCTGATCAACAACCTATGGACCCCGGTCACGGGTACGATTAACGACTTTATCTCCCGCCCCCGCGCAAACCTCTACCAGTCACTGCACACCTCGCTGATCAACGATCAGGGTCAGAAGTTCGAAGTGCAGATCCGTACCAAAGAAATGCACCGCCTGGCGGAGGAAGGCATCTGTGCCCACTGGAAGTACAAAGAGGGCCGGGTCGGTGTGGGTGCCGATGACCAGCGAATGGGCTGGCTCCGCCAACTGGTTGAGTGGCAGCAGGATATGCCCGACCCGACGGACTTCATGTCGACGCTGAAAGTCGACCTGTATCCGGAAGAGGTTTACGTCTTCACGCCAAAGGGCAAGCTCCTTCCCCTGCCGCAAGGCGCCACGCCGGTCGACTTTGCCTACACCATCCACACGGAAGTAGGCCATAACTGTGTGGGCGCGAAGGTCAACGGCCGGATCGTGCCTCTCAAGCACCACCTCGCCAACGGGGATAGCGTCGAAATCATTACGCAGACGGGACACACGCCAAGCTCTGACTGGCTGAACTTCGTTCGTACATCCAAGGCCCGCAACAAGATCAGGCACTGGCTCAATACCCATCGCCGCAATCGCGCCGAGGAGATAGGGATCAAGCTACTCGACAAAGAGGCCAAGCGCCTGCGCGTCTCGCTCAAGAAGGTTGATACTGAAACGTTCGAGGCGGTCTGCAGCCACTACGGCTGTGCCCGGCCGGCGGATTTGCACGCCGCCTTGGGCTACGGACGCTACTCGGCCCGGCAGGTCTTGTCGAAGCTGCTGCCGGACGAACCTCGTCTTGCTACGCAGCCCCCGCCGGCTGAGACGAAAACCCGGTCTGCTCGGCCATCCGGCTCCCCTGAAGACTCACTTGTCGTCAGCGGCATTGATGACATGCTCGTCTACCGCGCCGGCTGTTGCAACCCGATTCGTGGTGAACCGATCGTCGGTTACGTTACCCGTGGCAAGGGCGTTGCCGTGCATTCAACCAGTTGCAGCAACGTTGAGAACCTGATGTACGACGCCGAGCGCCGCATTGAGGTGCGATGGGCGAAGGCCGAAGACCTGCACTACGAGGCGAAGTTGGAGATCCGGGTTGATGACCGTCCGGGGCTCCTAAGCGAGATCACGTCCATTCTCTCGGACGAGGGCATCAACATCTCACAGGTAGCGAGTCGCGCGCCGACGCGCCAGGACTCGGCGTTCATCGATATCACCATCTCTGTCCAGGATCTCGCGCAGCTTACGCGCGTGATTGCGTCCATCCAATGCGTGAAGCACGTGATCGAAGTGCGACGCAGCTAGCGCACACTTGTGTCCCGGCACGATGTTTTATGTAGTTTCCACAACAGGGACCGACCTGGTACCGATCAGCGAGCGCGCCGCCGACGTCGAAGGAGTGAGCAGGGCCGGCAAGATGCACGTCTACGAGTATCGGAGACTGCCGCAGCCCTGAGGCCTTTCCTGTGGGGGTTCCATCCCCGTGGTGGAGCCCCCAGGATCACCGGAGCGATCAATCGACGTAAGCGATACAGTCGATCTGCAGCAACTGGCCCGGCCGCCGGAAACCCGTCGCACCAAAATAGTTCCGAACAGGCTTAGGGTCAGGGAAAAATGTATTGTAGGTCTCGGTCATCGGCCCCCAATTGTTTACCGGGTCCACGAGTGACACCTGTACCTTGAGCACGTTGGCCATCGATGAGCCCGCGCGTTCCAACGACTCCTTCATGATCGTCAGGCAATCGGCTGTCTGTTGCTGAACATCGCCGGGTCCGTTCGGCCGGCGCTTCGGATACCAGCCGCCGATACCTCCGATGAACAACAAATGTCCGGAACGCATCGGGCCGCCGGTGCGCTCCTTCTTCGGCGTCCATTCGTCGGCGGCCTGTGCGGATGAAGCTCCGGCGAGGCCGAGGGCCACCGCCATCATGGCTTCTCGGCGTGAGTTGGATTTCCCTTTGGGCATGGTTGTGTTCGTCCTCCTAAGATCTCGTTGGCTGAACGAGTCTCCACAAAATAGCACACAGCTACGGACGCCCCGAAAGCCGGGCCGACGCGCTGGTACAATCGGCGTTTGCCCGCTCTATCGAGCCGGGTCCAGTTTGCCATGTTCAACAAAGTTCTAATCGCCAATCGCGGGGAGATCGCGGTCCGCGTCATCCGCACTTGCCGGGCAATGGGAATTGTCACGGTAGCCGTCTATTCCGATGCGGATCGTGCTTCGTTGCACGTGCGGCTCGCCGACGAAGCGGTGCATATCGGGCCTGCGCCCGCCAACGAGAGCTACCTGGATATTGGGCGGATCCTCGAGGCTACGCATGCTTGCGGCGCCGAAGCGATCCACCCAGGCTACGGTTTCCTGAGTGAAAACGCCTCGTTCGCCGAGGCCTGTGATCAAGCGCGGATCAAGTTTATCGGCCCGACTGCGGCATCAATGCGTCTGATGGGATCGAAGACCCGTGCCCGTGAAGTGATGCAGGCCGCGGGCGTCCCTGTCGTCCCCGGCACGACGACTCCCCTCACCGGTGCCGAAGACGCGGTGACGACGGCAAGCGTGATCGGTTTCCCCGTCATGCTGAAAGCCTCGGGCGGTGGTGGCGGCAAGGGCATGCGGCTGGTCGCGTCGCAGGACGAGATGGCGTCGGCTTTCGAGCAGGCGCGCGGCGAGGCGCAACAAGCGTTCGGTAACCCGGAGATCTATATCGAGAAGGCCATCCTTGATCCGCGTCACATCGAGGTCCAAGTATTAGCCGACGAGCACGGCAACACGATCCATCTTTGGGAACGCGAATGCTCGCTGCAGCGGCGTCACCAGAAGGTCTTGGAGGAGGCCCCGGCGCCCTTGGTTGAACAGCATCCGGAGCTGCGGGCCAAGATCACCAAAGCAGGCGTCGAGGCGGCTGTGGCGGCTGGCTACGTCAATGCCGGGACTGTCGAGTTTCTCGCTGATTCCGACGGGAACTTCTACTTCCTGGAAATGAATACGCGCCTTCAGGTCGAGCATCCCGTCACGGAGATGATCACGGGTCTCGATCTCGTACGCGAGCAGATTCGTATCGCCGCGGGTGAGAAGCTGTCGTTGCGCCAGCAGGACGTCCGGCTCCACGGTCATGCCATTGAATGCCGCATCTACGCCGAAGACCCCGACAATCAGTTCTTTCCCTCGCCGGGCGAGGTCGTCTCACTGACCGAACCGGACGGGCCCGGGGTGCGGGTCGACTCGGGGGCCTATCAAGGTTGGTCGGTTCCCATGGAGTACGATCCGCTGATCGCGAAACTAGCTGTCTGGGATGAAGACAGAGGCTCGGCCATCGCGCGGTTGCGAACCGCCCTTCGCGAGTACAATGTGACCGGCATCCGAACGACACTCGGTTTCTTCCGGGATGTTGTGGAAGACGAAGACTTCCGGGCGGGCCGCATCGACACCGGGTTCATCGGGCGGTGGACGGACCGAAACACTCGGCAATCCATCGGGAATACCGAGCGGCGGGTGGCCCTGCTGGGCGCCGGCCTCCATTTTCTTGAGACCACGCGTCGCCAGGGCCAACAGCCTGTGGCGAGCGCGAGCCCCTGGAAGAGGGTCGGGCGCGATGCTCTGTTACGGTAAGCGCATGGGCGCCGACGCACTCTATTCCGTATGAAACTGCTTGCGGCTATCGCCGGCGAGCACGCAACGCTGGGATTGCCTCGCGATCCTACCTCGCCACTCACCTTTCTTGTGGACGGGGAGACCGGCGAAGCGGACGTACGGCGGATCGGTCCGGGGGCCTACTCTGTCATCGCCGACGGAAAGAGCTACGATGTGCGCGTGTATGAGCGCGGCGGCGGGGAATTTGATGTCGCCGTCAATGCCGCCACGCATCACGTCACGGTGAAGGATCCGAGGCGTTGGACGCCCGGGGACGGCAGTGGTGGCTCGACCGGACCGCAGCAGGTAAGAGCGCCAATGCCCGGCAAGGTCGTCAAGCTGCTTATTCATGAGGGTGAGGAAGTCGAAGCGGGCCAAGGTCTCGTCATCATCGAGGCGATGAAGATGCAGAACGAGATGAAGTCGCCGCGGGCGGGAACCGTCGCCGGCGTCAAAGTTGTCGAGGGTGGCCCGGTCGCGGCCGGTGATGTCCTCGTCATCGTCGAGTAAAGTGTAGAACGAATGCCTGCGCGATCGGATTGTCCTAAATGTGGCGGAACGGGGTGGAAGGAAGTCGCCAAAGGCGGTATCGCGGCGGTTGTGCGCTGTGACTGTGCCGAGGTAGAGCGGCAGGGCGCTCTGCTGGACAAGGCCGGAATCCCCGAGCGATTTGAGCAGGCAAGCTTCGAGAACTTCAGCCTCCCGCGCGGGAACCCCATCGCGAGTCGTGCGCTTGCCGACGCGATGGTCGCCGCCAAAGGATACGCGCGCGAGTTTCCTCTAGCACCGAAACCTGGATTGATGCTGCAAGGCCCGCCGGGCGTGGGCAAGACACATCTGGCATGCGCCGTCCTGCAAACTCTCGTGGAGCGCGGCTTCGAGGGACTTTTCTTTGACTACCAGAATCTACTCGACCGCATTCGCGCCGGCTATAACCCGACGGCGGGCACCAGCGAGCGCGAGGCCTACAAGTCCGCGCTTGAGGGCCAGGTGCTGCTGCTCGATGACCTCGGCTCTCACCGCGTGAGCGATTGGGTCGTCGATGTCGTAACGAGTATCATCAACCACCGCTACAACGGCAAGAAGGCGCTGATTGTCACGACCAACCTCCCTGATGAAGCCTTGGGTGGCCGCAAGAGCACCAAGGATGCTGCCTCGCGTCAGTACCACATCAAAGACACGTTGACGGATCGGATCGGCTCGCGAGCTCGTTCACGGCTCTTTGAGATGTGTAAGGTCGTGCGGATCGACGTCAGCGACTACCGCCTTCGAGACGTCCAGCGCTAAGGCGCCCGACGGCGCGTCGATCAAGCTCGTGCGCCAGCACGCCGCCGCCATGGCTTCGCTGCGCTCGAGGCGCCTTTGCACGCCAATGCTCGCGGCTCAATCGGACGACTAAGGTATAAGGATTACTGCACGCTGCTCACCCACGGTGCTGATCTACCCATCAAGCCCTCGAGCGTGCCGCCGAACATCCGGCCTCACGCTTTCGCTTTGACTCGGCCGCATCGGCTCGGCCGCTGGAACGCAATCCCAAGAAGAAGATGGTACTGGACCTACTCCGAAAAATGTTGAATATCGTCGCAGTCTTCGCGGCGCTGATCGGCTTTCTCGTTGTCCTTCACTTTCCCTGGTCAACCGGGAGGATGACGATTTCAGAGACCACGGCGGCTTCTGGTTTCTACGAGGAAATCTACGCAAAGCAAACCGCGGAGGATACGGCTGGCAACACTGAGCATGTCTACGTAGAGGTAGGTCGCGCCGCGGGCGATGCCGTCGGCATCACCGAGTCGGTGCGCGAGTTCGTGTTGGAACACGACCTCGAAACAGGCCGAGTACTTGAGGTCGGAGCGGGAAGCGGACAGCTTCAAGACGTTGTTGAGGACTATACCGGACTCGACATTGCCGCCAGCGCCGCGCGGTACTTCCACAAACCCTTCGTGCAAGGTTCGGCAACGGACTTGCCCTTCGAAGCCAACGAGTTCGATTCCGCGTGGACCGTCTGGACTCTGGAGCATGTCGATGATCCGGAGAAAGGTTTCAGCGAACTACGGCGCGTCACAAAGCCCGGCGGGTTGATCTATCTGTTTCCCGCCTGGAATTGCCCTCCTTGGTTGGCGGGGGGATACGCAGTGCGCCCCTATGGTGATCTCGATCTCTTGGGGAAAGTCACCAAGGCGAGCCTAGTTGTTCGGGAGAATCCCTGGTTCCGCGTCAGCCACCTCATCCCAACACGAGCCCTCCGGTACTGGTTCTGGAGTCTCACCCACGAACCGACGACCTTGCGGTATCACCAACTCGAACCGAACTACGAACAGTATTGGACCGCCGACACCGATGCCACGGTCTCGATGGACAGCCACGAGGCAATGATCTGGTTCCAGAGTCGCGGGGACGAGTGCTTGAACTGTCCGGAGGAGTTCGGGGACCAACTACTGCTAGGTTTTCAGCCGCTGATCATCAGGGTCAACAAAGCCGAGTGAACAGCCGGAAGGTCGGTTTCGGCGGTTAGTAGTTGAACTTGACTTCCAACTTCTCTTCTACGTCGGGGGTGGGCACCATGTCGATGGCGTCCCAGGGGCAGCCGTCGAGGAAGGTGTCGTCGGGACCCTTGCTGATGCACTTCTTGCAGCCGATGCAGAGTTGATAGTCCACTTCGATGCGGCCGAAGGGAGGGTTCTCTTCGTCGTCCACCCAGTACATGCATTCTTCAACCGGGCAGTAGGTGATGCAAACGGGCGATCCCGCGCAGCCGGAGCAATTCTCGTTGGTGACAGCAAGCAGCGGCGGCTTCTTCTTGCGCTGGTTGGTGAGTCCTTCCGACCAAGGCCACGATTTCTCTAAGCCGAGATCGATCGGGATTTTCGGCTCGGCGGGCGGTTTCGGCTTGGGCTTTGGTTTGGCCGCGACAGCCGGAGGAGGCGTGGCCGGCGTGGCTTCGGGGTTGGGAGTGACGGCAGGTTGGTCGGCCATAACCCGTGATTGTATCAATAGTTGCGGGCTTTTCTGTTACAGAAGCTATCCGTTCCAAATTCAGATTACTGGGCCAGCGCTTGCTGCCAGTTGGTCACGATGGTTATGGGCAGGCTGGCCTGCTCTTCGGTCGGTACCGGCATGATAAAGCGCTGCCCGTCGGCGGTAACGTCGAACCTCACGATCACCGGGAGTTGTCTGTCGACTTCGAAGAGCACCTGGGGAACCCCGGCCTCGAACGTCGCGCCGGTCTGCATAGAGGCAGTCTGCACCGGGGCAGCCATCATCTTATTGCCGGAAATGTAGAAGATCTCTTTCCCGTCAGTGCTCCACATCGGGCTTCGGCCGCCATTGTGCAACACTTGGAATTTGCCCTCCTCGGAAAGCGGACGAACGTATACCTCGCGGCGTCCGGTTTCAATCGAATAATAGACAATCCAGGTGCCATCGGGAGAGAAGGAGCCGGCCGCTTCTAGGAACTCCGTTTGTGCGAGTGGGATTGGTTTTCGCTCCGCTTCCATTGGCAGCGCGAACACATCAATGGATGATGCCAACGTGTGATAGCTGAGATAGCGCCCATCGCGCGACCAGTCCCACAGCTGCGCGTCGACCTTCGTGTCGAATAGCAGTTCGGCCTGTCCCGCGCCTCCGGCTGCTTTCTCGTAAATCCCAACCCCGTCTCGCCTTGAAACAAAGGCAATCCGGGTTCCGTCGGGCGACCAGACCGGCGAGCGGTCAAAGGTCGCATGGAACGTCAGGCGCGTAACCGCATCACGCCGCAGGTCCCGCACCCAGATGTCATAGTTCCCCGTCTGCGGATCTGCGGTATTGACAGCCAGACGGCCCCCGTCTGGCGACAAGCGTACTCCCAGATGGTGTCCTGCTTCCCCAGCTGTCCCCAACTTGTCTCCCTGCCGGTCGAACCACGTGATCTCCGTCATGGATTTCGCACCGCCCGTGCGGTAGCTGAGCGTGCCGGCGGTCGAAACTAAGAAGTCGCCGCCGCCGATGCGGCTTGAGTAGACGCTCTCGGCAATCGGAAAGCGCTCACCGGTGAACTCGGCGCTTTCGACATCAAACGGCTGTGCAAAAAGCGTGTCGTCGAGCACGTAAACAAGATAGCCTTGCGGATGCGATGCCGTGGGTGGCGCGTACGATACTCGACTCGAGGCCTGCAGTAGTGGCTTCGTCTCGTTCGCCTGTGTCTTTGAACCCGCTGTGCTGAGGTCTCCCAGAAAGACGGAGGATTCGATCGCCCCTGGCCCCTCGTACTGGATGTAGAGAAAACGGCCGCCCGGCAAGACCCGGGGATGGCGGTGACCCAAACCACTCGCATCGGAAACATGGGTAACCGGCGTGGACTCGCCCCCAGCGGAGGACACGCGATGCAACGACGAGGTGATCATAGGGCTGAAAATAATAACGCCTGATCCCTGACCGTCCTCCGCCCACGCGCCCCCTCGTCCGTTCGGTGCGTCACAGAGTATCTGCGGCGGTCCCGCCGTAATGTCGATTTTCTTCAGCTTTCCATCGGCGAAGAAGGCAAGGTAGCGGTTGTCAGGCGACCAGAAGGGAAACTCGGCGCCGTCGGTGCCGGGCATCCAGAGAATCGAGGGGCCGAATCCACAAACTCTTTCCGTCTTCGGTCAGACCGACGAAAGCCAACTTCGTCCCGTCGGGAGAAAACACGGGCGGAGCGTACTCGCCGCTTTCGAAGGTAACGCCCTCGGGCGGGTCGATCGTGAACGTAATGGGCTTGGGCGGCACGGACTGACCCGCGAAATAGAGGCATGCGAGTACCGCAGTCGAGACGAGAAAAGTGCCCGCAAGTGCCTTCCAGATCCTCAAGCGGATCTTCGAAGGTACCGGTCCGGGAGGGGTGAGCGCTTCGCTGCCGAGTTTTGGGGGTTCGCTGTTTGGACCGGCGGTAGCGACCGGCACTCGTGCCGGTCCTACAACCCCCGTCCGCAAGATCGCCGACCGCCCCGACTTCAGCTTCTCCGCGCAAGTGCGCAAATCGACAATCGCATCCCCCGCGCTCTGGTAACGGCCCGCCGGGTCCTTTGCCAGGCACTTGCCGACGATGAACTCCAGCTCCATCGGCACTCCGGCGCGCACTCCCGTCAGCGGCTCCGGCTCCTCGTGGACAATCTCATACAGCAGCGCCTGGTCGTACTCGCCCCTGAAGGGCCGTGCGCCCGCAACCATCTCGTAGAGCACCACGCCCAACGCCCAAATATCAGACCGCTTGTCCACCTCCATGTCCTGGGCCTGCTCCGGCGACATGTAGGCGACCGTCCCCATCGTCTGATCGGCCTTGGTGAGACGCGAGGCTTCTGTCAACCGCGCCAATCCTAAGTCCATAATGGTCGCGCGGCCCTTGGCGTCGACCATTACATTCGGGGGCTTGATGTCCCGGTGGACAACGCCCTTCTCGTGCGCCGCTTCCAGCCCGTCGGCAACCTGCCGCCCGATGTCGAGCGCTTCCTTCAGGGGCAACGGCCCTCTCTCGATCGGCGCTTAGAGCGGCTCGCCTTCGATGACGGCCATCGAGAGGAAAGTCTTGCCCTCGGCCTCGCCAATCTCATACACCGTGCAGATGTTTGGGTGATCCAAAGCGGCTGCCGCCTTAGCCTCCCGCAGGAAGCGCGCTTTGGCTTCCTCGTCGTTCAGCAAATGCGCAGCCAAGAACTTCAATGCAACGGTGCGTTCGAGCTTGGTGTCCTCGGCCTTGTAGACGACACCCATCCCGCCTTCACCAAGCTTCTCGGTGATCCGGTAGTGAGAGATGGTTGTGCCGATCATGGTTGGACCGCTCCCTCACGGTCACGGTTCGGTTGGTCGGTTGGGCCGATGTGCCTCAAGCAATTGTACTCCCGCCGCCGCTTTGTGGCTCTTCCGCGTGCTTCGCCCGCGGGCCCGCTCCATTCCTGTCGCGGCTCTGTCCTTGTTGGGGGAGCGGACTTAGGTCCAGGTGTCGGCCTGTTGGTATTCGTCGAAGCACTTCTTGAGCCCCGGCATGCCGGGTTGTGAAAGCCCGTGCTCCATTCCGAGCAGGCCCATGTAGCCCTTCGCATGGATCGCTTTGAACACGTTGCGGTAGTTGATTTCGCCCGTGCCCGGCTCCTTGCGCCCCGGAACATCGCCGACTTGAAAGTAGGCGATGCGGTCCCAGTGTTTCTCGATGTTGTTGATGAGATTCCCCTCGGAGATCTGCTGATGGTAGATGTCGAACAGGATTTTGACCTGCGGGCTGTTGACGCCGTCGATGATCTCCGCCGCGTGCTCGGAGGTCACAACGAAATAACCGGCGTGGTTGACGTGTATGTTCAGGGGCTCGAGCACCAACACCAGATCCGTTTTCGAAATGATGTCCGCCGTGCGCTTGAGCCCTTCGATCACATTCTTCGTTTGCTGTTCGTGCGAGAGGTTCGAGACCGCGAGTCCGCTTGTTACCGTCGACCAGCCGTTGCGCATCACCTTGTGGTATTCGACGGCCGTGTGGACATCTTTGATAAACCCCTCGTGAAATGCCGTGTCGACGAGCGCATCGCCCTTCCATCCGCCTGAGTTCACGACGAAGACGCCCATGTCCATCTTCAGGTCGTCCATCTTCTTGCGGAACTGCTCGGCTTCTTCCATCGAGTGGCGCGGCAGAGCGTTGTACTCGAAGGCATTGAAACCGTGCTCGGCGTAGATCTCAAGCTGCTTCGGAACGGGGAGATCGCTGAGAAAACCGATTCGCGGAGCGTAGCGCAGGTTGTACGCATGCGCCGCCGACGTTTCGGTCGCGCAGGCAGCGGTCGCAAGGGCGGCTGTGCTTTGGATGAACTGTCGTCGATTCATGGATACCTCCTAGTTGGGTCTCGTTCCGTTTCTGGTCGGTCCGCGTTGCCTGCAATCATACCGGCTGGAGCGCGCATTCGCAGGGTAGGATGAGAGGTTCTCAGGGAAGAAGAAGCAGTGGCCGACGACATTCTCAACTACACCAAGATCCATTCGCCGCTCGGCAAGGTTCATCTGCTGGCGAGTGAGCAAGGTCTCGTGGCGCTCTACTTCGATCCACAGATCGAACCGATGGAACGCCGTTTCCCCCAGAAGCACCGAGTGGGCCCACGCCGCAACCCGTGGCTTCTCCGCACCGAGGGATATCTGTACTGTTACTTCGATGGGAATCTTGATTACGACTCGGACATTCCCCTCGACCTGCGGGGCACGCCGTTCCAGCTCTCGGTTTGGCACGAACTGAGGAAGATCGCTCCTGGCGTCACCTCCACCTACGGTGACGTTGCTCGCGCGGTTGGCAGACCGTCCGCGTCGCGAGCCGTCGGTGCCGCCGTCGGGCGCAACCCCGTCTCTTTATTGATTCCGTGTCACCGTGCTGTCGGCTCTACGGGAAAACTCACCGGCTTCGCAGGCGGACTTGACCGCAAGCGCTTCCTGCTCGATCACGAGTGCACCCACGCCCAATCCGCCTGACCGGGATAGCGGAGCCCTGTAGACTTCCCCTTGCGCATGGTCCGGATGTTTGCTATTCTAAATCTCTATTATCTTGATAGAGATTAGGGCATATGACGCAAGCCCCAGCTATTTCACTAACAACGCCTAGTTCCACGGCGACCGCTGAAGAAGTCCTCGCCTGGGGGATTTCAGTCTTCGGACCGCGCCTCGGGATCTGCACCAGCTTCCAAGCGGCGGGCATGGTGATTATCGACATGGCCATGCGGCTTTCCGGCGGACGCGTGTCCGTGTTCACGATCGACACCGGCCGGCTGCCCGAAGAAACGCAGACGCTGATCGGAAAAGCCCGTGAGAAGTACGGCGTCGAGATCGAAGTGATTCTGCCTGAGGCCGCCGAGGTCACGAGCATGGTTTCGTTGCACGGACCGAACCTGTTTCGAGACTCTGTTTCCAAACGCCAAACGTGCTGCGAAGTGCGCAAAGTGAGTCCCCTGAAGCGGAGGCTGGCCGAGCTTGACGCCTGGGTAGTGGGGTTGCGGCGCGGACAGTCCGAGACACGGCGCGATGTCGAGAAAGTATCGCTCGACACGCAGCACGAGGGTGTCTACAAACTGAGTCCGCTCGCCGACTGGACGGATCAACAGGTGTGGGACTACATCAAGCGCAACAATGTTCCCTACCACGAGCTTTACGACCAGGGATATACGAGTATTGGCTGTGCCCCTTGCACGCGAGCGACCTCGGGCGGCGAGGATGCCCGCGCCGGACGCTGGTGGTGGGAGACGGACAACGCCAAGGAGTGTGGACTGCACTTGAGCCCGAGCGATGAGCTGAAACGCGAGTTTGACGTGATGCTCGATGAGGTGCTGGTTCGGGCCGGTTAGTCGGTGGGTTATCCTTAGATCTTTGTGTTGAGTCGCGGCCGGCAAGTCTCAGCGCCCCGTCGGCACCCCCTTTTTTTGATAAGCGAGTGGACGAATAACTATGTCCAAGGATCTTGTTCCCGTACACGGTGGATTGTCTGAGTCGGTGGATCGCACCGTTCCTCTCAGCGGCCGTAAGGCTCTGCTGGCCGAAGCGGCGTCGCTCCCTTCTGTTGAGGTCTCCCGCGCCGACTTGTCGACGGTCTACCGCATCGCGGATGGAACGCTTTCGCCGCTCGAAGGGCCCATGGGCAAGGAAGCTTGGCACCGTGTTCTGGATGAGACGACCATTCTGTCCGGCGGCAAAGCGTACGCCTGGGGCATTCCTCTCTCCTTGCCGGCCACCGATGCCGAAGCCGATGCCGTGACCGCCGGCGGCTCGACGGCCCTGCGCGATGACGCGGGCGAACTGATCGGCATTCTCGACGAGACCGAGCTTTTCGACTGGGACAAAACCAAATACGTCCAAGGTGTCTACGGGACAGAACGTTTTGACCATCCCGGCGGACGCATTGCCGAATCCGATCCGAGAACGAAGTTGCTGGGCGGAACCTTACGCGTCCTCCCGCAAAAATCTCGCCCCGAATGGGGTGGGCCGCTGTCGAGTCCCAAGATGACTCGCGCGCTCATCCGCGACCGTAAGTGGCAGCGCGCGTTGGCGTTCCAGACGCGAAACCCGCTTCACCGCGCCCACGAGTACGCGCTCGTCGCCGGCATTGAACGGCTCACGCGGGAAGGCCATTTCGCGGGCGTCGTCCTCAATCCGCTGGTCGGTGTTCTCAAGGGCGACGATGTGACCGCCGAGATCCGCATGCGCTGCTACCGGACGCTGCACGATCTGGAGCTGCTCGGCGACGGCGACAAAGACGAGGCGCTTTGGGAGTCCGCCGGCTACAACGTCAGCGACGTGTTCGAAGTGATCCCACTCGACATCAAGATGTTCTACAGTGGTCCGAAAGAGGCCATCATGCACGCTGTCTATCGCCAGAACCACGGTTTCTCGGATATCGTGATTGGGCGCAAGCATGCCGACGCGCCTTACGAGGACGGCAGTCCGATCTGGGGTGACTTCGATGCCCAGACGATCTTTGAATCCCTGAAGGGTGAGCTCCACCTGCGCCCCTGCAACATCGGCTTCGCCGCCTTCTACGAATCAATGGGCCGGGTTGACTTGATGGAAAATCATCCTGACGAAAAGCCGTTCGGGATCAGCGGAACCAAAGTACGCGAACAACTCAAGGGCGGCGAGCGGCCGGACGCGCGCATCTTGCGGCCTGAGATCGCGAACATTCTGATCGAGGCCTACACCGACGCGTAGAGCTTCGCAATCCTCTCTAGGTGCTAACAAAACGATGACTCATAAAGGTTTTACTCTCTGGTTCACGGGCCTATCAGGCGCCGGCAAGTCAACTGTCTCCGACATCCTCGAAGCGCGGCTTCGCGAGGGCGACGCGAAAGTGGAAGTGCTCGACGGTGACGTCGTTCGCACCAATCTCTCAAAGGGCTTGGGCTTCAGCAAAGAAGACCGCGACACGAATATCCGCCGCATTGGATTCGTCTGTGAAATGCTTTCCCACAACGGTGTGATCGCGATCGTGGCGGCGATTTCGCCCTACCGCGCGGTACGCGACGAAGTCGGCGAGAAGATCGAGCACTTTGTGGAAGTGTACGCACACTGCCCGCTCGATACGCTCGTCGAACGGGATGTGAAGGGCCTCTACAAGAAAGCCCTCGCCGGGGAAATCAAAGAGTTTACTGGCGTGTCGGACCCCTACGAGGAGCCGCTGAATCCCGCGGTCACGTTCGACTCGAGCGTCGAGACACCGCAGGAGAGCGCCCAGAAGGTCTGGGATAAGCTGGTGGAGTTGCGGCTACTCACGCCGAATGGTTGATCTCCACTCCCACACTGACCGCTCGGACGGGACGTTGAGTCCCGAAGAGCTTGTGGGTTTGGCGGCACAGAAGGGCCTATCGGCCCTCGCAATTACCGATCACGATACGTTGGAAGGATACGAGGCGGCGGCTCATGCCGATCGCCTCGATCTGGAATTGGTGTGCGGCATCGAGTTGAGCGCATCGTTCCTCGACGGAACGATCCACGTGCTTGGCTATTTCCTCGGTGATCCGCCGGGCGCGCAATTCCGCGATCATCTCGGCTGCATCCAGAAAAGCCGGCAGGAGCGTAATCATCGGCTCGCGGCTAAACTGCAAAGCCTCGGCCTTGATGTCACGGCGGAAGAGGCCGAAGCTCTCGGCCTCCGCCAGACCGGCCGTCCGCACTTCGCTCGGGTCTTGATGCGCAAGGGGTACGTCACTGACATCCGGCAAGCCTTCGACCGCTACCTGGATGAGAGCGCGCCGGCGTTTGTCGCCCGCAAGGACGCTTCGGCGGACAACGTACTTCGCTGGATCCGCGAAGCCGGCGGAATCTCTTCCTGGGCGCACCCGGCTCGCTTTTTTCGAGACCGGAAGCTGGCTGTCGACGACACCGTGGCGGAGCTCGCGGCTAAAGGGCTCAACGCCCTGGAAGCGTTCCACAGCGATCATGAGGCGTCCGAGACACATCTATTGAAAGCGATCGCTGAGCGGATGGACCTCGGTGTCACCGGCGGCAGCGACTTCCACAACCCGGAAACGGCTCGCGTTCAACTCGGCGGCTTGCGGCTTCCGAACTCCTTGCTCGAACAGCTTCGCGGCCGGACTGCCCGCATGTCGCCTCCCCCGGAACTGTCATAGCGTGCGGGCTCGCCGGGGTTGCTCCGAGTGCCCACGTTAGAATGAGTTGTTTTTTTGCCGTGACTCTTTCTGACCGTTATCGAGGGGCGCTTATCGGCTTGGCGGTCGGGTCCGCGCTTGGCGCCCCGTACCGGGGTCAGCGAGCAGGCAGTTTCGAGCCTTCCGACGAGATCGCTGAAGGGCAGTGGACCGACAACACGTTGATGGCCGTTTGCCTGGCGGGCAGCCTCGTGGAGCGGCGAGGCTTCGATCCGCGGGATCAGATGGATCGCTATTTGCAGTGCCGACGGCAGGTTCCCACAAACAGCAATGGCACAGCCAATGACTCGGACCCCGCGTTGCAGGATGCGCTTGACTGTTACGAATCGACGGGAGAGCCTTTCGCGGGGTCGACTGATAGCACTAAGGCTGGAAGCGGCTCGCTAGCGCGGCTGGCCCCAATACCCATGTATTTGCTTCACGACGGCGCGCGGGCCAAGGAGATCGCGACTGAGATGTCCCGCACGACTCACGCCGCCCTCGAAGCTGTGGACGCCTGCCGCTATCTAACGGGCTTGATGGTCGGAGCGCTTCGCAGCGAGTCGAAAGAGGCTCTGCTTTCCGATCTCTATTCGCCGGTTTATAACTATTTCCTGTTTCAGCATGTCGCGCTATGCCCCGCAATCGATCGCGTCGCGCGCGGCGTGTACAAGCACAAGCAAGCATCCGAGCTTCCCGCGACGGGCAAGGCGGCGGAGACACTCGAAGCCGCGTTGTGGGCGTTCGACGGCACGAGCGATTTCGCTGAAGGCGCCCTACGCGCCGTGCGGCTAGGCGGCGATACCGATGCGATCGGAGCCGCCTACGGACAGCTCGCGGGAGCCTACTACGGAGATGCGAACATACCCACACATTGGCGCGAGAAGGTCGTGCGGCGCCAGGAAATCGAAGATCTGGCGACCACGGTGATGCACGAAACGAAGCAAGGGATCCGGCACTTTACCTGATATGCCCGAGAACACTCTCAGCGACATAAAGCAGACCCAGCGGGCCGACCGGCTACGGTTCAGCCAAGTGCTCACAGTCCCCAACCAACTCACCCTTCTGCGGATGGTTGTGTTGCCGTTTGTCCTGATCTCGATGCTCTACGGTCATCACACTTTGAGCCTCTGGCTCTTCGCCGCCGCGGCTGTCACCGATGTCATCGACGGCATTGTGGCGCGCCGCTTCAACCAGAAGACGCAACTCGGCCAATACCTCGATCCCATCGCCGATAAGCTGCTGCTGAGTTCCTGCTTCGTTGCGCAGTCGGTCATAGGAACGATTCCTTGGTGGGTCACGATCCTGGTTTTGCTGCGTGACGTGATCATCGTCGCGACGGTCCTTGTCGTCGTGCTCGCGACGAATATACGCAGCTTCCCCCCCAGCATGTTCGGCAAGGTGAATACAGTGATCCAAATCGTGACCTTGATCACGGTTCTCGTGAACAACGTCGTGCTCGCGGACCGTGCGCCTGAGGTGATTGCCGTCTTGGTCGGAATGACCGCCGTGACGACGGTCCTGAGCTCTGTCCACTATGCGCTGGAGGTCTCGCGCCGCTTGTACGCGCACCAAGGGCCAGGCACCGAGCAATAGAGCGCCAATCGATCAACGCCGACACCCTTCCAGGGCGGCAACTATCCACCGAACCGACACCGGTAGCCGGCTTCCCCGACAATAAGAGCAGAGTCGAATAATGTTCGCCGTCCTCGCCCTCACGATCGCCGCTATCGCCATCACCATGTTCGCGATGGCAGTCGGCGTCGTGATGAAGCGGCCCTGCTTGCGCGGCTCGTGCGGTGGTCCTGACGTTCTCACTTCTGATGGCAACCCGCTCTCCTGCGAAACCTGCCCGAACCGCAACAAGACACATACCGCTACCGCCGGCTAACGTGCACCCGCTTCGGCGTGCGCGACCTTACGTCGGCAGCTTGATAGAATCGACTCTTCGGACATCTCGTATAAGGATCCTTCCATGACTCGCAAACGTCTCTACCTCGCCATCGCTTTCGTTCTCGCCGCCGTACTGTTCTGGCCCACCGAAAGCAGCTACACGCAAGCCAAGACGGGCGATCCGCTTGTCGACGGTTTCCTTCTCGTCGAAACCGGATCGGTATCCGGCGCCGTTGAGCAGATCACCGGCCAGCGCGCTCACATGTCGAGCGACATTCAGCCGCACTTTCCCGCCAAGATTGCCGGGCCTGCCGTGACCGTCGCGTTCAAGAAGGAAGAGCACAAGGATGGCTCGAAGGACTTCCAGAGCGCTCGCGACGCCATCGACAACGCACCGCCGGGCTCGGTCTACGTCATCACGTTCAAGGGCGATAAGGATGTCACCGGCATTGGCGGCTTGATGGGCACGGCGATGAAAGTCCAGGACCTGGCCGGAGCGATTATCGACGCTGGCGCGTGCGACATACCGCAGCTTCGCAAGATCCAGTTCCCCACTTTCAGCCGGGGAGCGGTGCCTTCTACCTCTATCAATCACTATCGCTTCGTCGGCTCGAACATCGAGATCATGTGCGCCGGCGTCAAGGTCCGGCCGAATGACATCGTTGTCGCCGATGAAGACGGCGTCGCCGTTGTGCCCCGCGATCGCGCCAAAGAGATCCTCGACCGGGCGATCGAGAATGATCAAACCGAGCACGCGATGTATCCTTTCATCGAGAAGTTCAAATCGATCAAGAAGGCCGTCGCCGAATACGGACGCATCTAGCGTGGCTGATAGCCAACACCGCATCAGATAGAGAACCTACATGGAGTCACCCGGCGACTGGCTAGCCGAAAACTGGATACCCGTCGCCGTACTCGGCGTGTTCGTCGGCCTGATGATTGTGTCGGCTTGGCGCGCCAACAGCAAGCGGGAACGCCACCCGGGCGCAATCACGATCGCGCTGTCGTTCTACGCGACTTTTCTCAGCACCAACACGTTCCTCGGGCAAGCGGGCTTTGGCTACAAAGTCGGCGTGGTCTGGATGCTGGGCGCGCTGGTCTTTGTCGTTTGCGGCTGGTTCGCCTGGTTCGTGATCGCGCCACACATGGTGCGGGACGCCCGCGAAACCCTCGGCGACGAGCTCGGGCTGGACCAGGTCACCGTACCGGGCTACCTCCGGTGCAAGTACAAGAACCCACTCGCCGGATACCTCGCCGCCGTCATCATCTTCGTCGCCTCGCTGCTCTATATCCTGGCGGTGTTCAAAGGGATCGGGCACATCTTTGCACAGATCCTCAATGTCTCCTACGAGACCGCTGTACTGTCGGTTTTTGTGCTGGTCGTCTTCTACACCTCGTGGGGTATGATCGGGGCGATTCTTCACACCGATACCGTTCAGGGCGTTCTGATGGTCGTGGGCGCCGTCGTCCTTTTCGGTGCGGCGGTCTATCACGCGGACTGGAGCCTGATTGCTCAGAGTCCTGATGTCGATGCCAACGGACGGACGCTGGGAACCGACTTGGTTTCTTGGAACGCTCTGATGTCGCCGCTCTATGTCCTGGGGCTTTCTCTGGGAACGGGGATCAAGTTGATCGTCGCGCCGCGGCTTGTGGTGCGCTTCCTGCTGTTCCGGCACGCGGGACCCGAAGCGCTGCGTACGGCCCAGTGGCTCGCATTCGGGTTGATGGCCCTGACGATCCCAATGCTGTTCGGCCTGGGCGTCATGGCGCACGGCATCGTGCCGACCGGTCAATCCGGTTACTTCTTTGAGAACACCGATCAGGTCGTCCCATACATTGTGGAACAGCTTTTCGGACCGGCGCTGGGCGCGGTGATCTTGGGTTCGTTCCTTTGTGCCGCGCTCTCTTCAATCGATTCCGTATTGCATGTCGCGGGGGCCGCACTGGTCGTTGACCTCTGGGCCGAATCGAAGAAAGACGTGCCTCTGCCGACCGTCGAACGCTTCCAACGTGCCTCGATCTTTCTCGTGGCCGCTCTCCCCGCGTGGGTCGCGCTCGACCCACCGGCCGACGTTGTGCCGCTCACAGCCTTCTCGGGCGCTCTGTTCGGCGGCTGTTTCTTTGCCGCCCTCGTCATCGGCCTCTGGCGCAAGAAACCGAACCGTGCTTCAGTCCCGATTTCGATCTTCGTTGGCGCTATAGGAGTGTTGGGCTGGTTCTTGGCGCAACAGCAAGGCTTGGTGGGCTCAGATGTCCATCCCGTGATTGTGGGCCTGGGTACATCTCTGCTTGCCTACGCGTTGACGGAGTATTTCGGCTCCCGAGCGGGCGCGGCGGCGTGAGCCAGTCGATAGCAGGCGCAAGGAGCTTACCGAGTGCTGGACCAACGCTTCGGCATCATGGTGGATTCGGCGGATCGGTGCTCCGAATCGATAGATTTAAAGAAATCTTTTCTAACTGGGGCAAACCCTCGGTCGATCGTCTCCAACCTAGCTGGTGCAGGGTCAACCCGAGAGCCATGAGGCGGGTAGCGTCAGGCTGATGTGAGTGACATCGGTGGTGTGGAGTGAACCCCAGAAGTGAGACATAATTCAGCGAATGGGAAAGGAGTACCCGATGGGGAGAAGGAAGCAGCGCTTGTTTGAGGCGAGATTCAAGGAAGAAGCAGTGCGCCGCATGCTGAACGGGGAGAGCATCATGAGGTTGAGCC
>Ga0315339_1000379_pt1 | contig 59220 bp, 53 predicted proteins | sample ASW17metaG_FD_204514 | JGI IMG/M metagenome (GOLD analysis project Ga0315339, IMG submission 204514) | Ammonia-oxidizing marine archaeal communities from Pacific Ocean, United States - ASW #17 | ecosystem: Environmental > Aquatic > Marine > Oceanic | place: USA: California | collected 2016-12-05 | reverse complement strand
AATGATACGCCCATAAAGAGTATTTTTGCTCGTTCAACTTTTCTATTTTTTAAAAGATTATTTATTGATTTTTCGACAAAATTAACCATTGAATTATTTACTTTTCTACCAGACAATACCATTTGCGAACTGAGATTAATTTTTTTTGCTAAATATGATAAGTAGTAAGGATCTACTCCAATACAATGGCCACCTACTAATCCAGGCTTAAAATTTAAAAAATTCCATTTTGTAGCTGCTGCTTTTAATACCTCATTACTTTTTATGTTCAATCTATGAAGAATTTTTGTGAATTCATTAATCAAAGCAATATTTACATCTCTTTGGGTATTTTCAATTATTTTTGCAGATTCGGCAATACTAATTGAGCTTACATTATATATTTTGTTAGAAACTTTTTTATAAACATGATTTAATAACTTTAAAGTACGTTTAGTGTCAGCAGATACAATTTTTGTTATATTTCCAAGTTTATGTTTTTTGTCACCTGGATTAATTCTTTCAGGACTATATCCAATAAAAAATTCTTTTTTATGTTTTAGTGAAGAGTGTTTTTCAATATATGGTACAAATTCTCTTTCTGTAAATGTTGGATAAACTGTAGATTCTAAAACTATAGTTGATCCTTTTTGAATATTTTTTGATATCTTTTTAGCCGAATTCATAATCAAATTAAGGTTTGGTCTATTATTTTTATTTACCGGTGTAGGTAAGCATATAATTATTAAATTTGAATTTTTTATACAATTATAAGAACTTACAAATTTTAGTTTTTTTGAACCTGATAAATCTTTTCTAGAAAACAATTTTAAACTATCTTTATCTTCAATTAATTTTGATATTTTTAAATTTGATTTATCCAACCCATAAACTTTAAAATATTTTGATAATGAAATGGCCAGTGGAAGCCCAACATAACCTAATCCAATAACAGTTATAGAAATATTACTTAAATTTTGCATAGGGCATGTCATTTTTTATAAAGTATTCATTGCTTTGTAAATATAATTAACGATAAAAGTAAAATAATGAAAATTTTGGATAAAAAATTGTTCATATCCTCAGGTTTCGATCAAGTGAATTTGAATTGGATAATTCCAGTTATTAATGATTTTATGAAATTTAGAAAGATAGATACAATAGTTTTTGAAAGTCCATTAGATCTAAAAAAAATTAATAATAACCCAAAATTAAAAAAAATTCTAAAAGATTATAAAAAAATATTTTTTAAAAAAAATTTTTTTATGTCAATTATATTTTTTTTTATTAATTTTTTTAAAATATTAAAATTTATTAATTTAATTTTTTCAAATAAAATAATTTTACATAAAAATTGGGAAGATACTCAAATGCTTCATTCAATTTGGGATAGTGCAAAATTAAATTTGTTAGAAAAAGAATATAAAGCCTCAAATTTCAATTTATTTTACTCTATTTTTAGAACATTTTATAAATACTCGGTATTTTTAAATAACCAAAAAAAATATAAATTTAAAACTATATTCTTAAGTCATTCTGTTTATCACTACAGAGCATACATGGTTGCAGCCAGAAAATTGAATTTGGAAATTTTTAACTCTGGTTTTTTTAACCTTCATAGACAAAAGAAAAACTATGATATCTCTTGGTGGAATGTAGATAAGAAAAATTTAAACAAAATATTAAGATCAATTAATAATACAGAGACCAATAAATACTTTGAAAATAGAGAAAAAGGAAAATCAAATTATACTGATGCAACAATTTCAAATTTTTATTTTGAAAAAAAATTTTTGTATCCAGAAAATATTATTTTTTTACATATATTTAAAGACTCCCCTTTTAACATGATAGATAAAAAAAGAATTTTTAATGATTATGTTGACTGGATTATAAATACAATAAAAATAATAAATCAATCTGACGAAAGATGGTCCTTTAGATTACATCCAAGTTGTAAAGAGTGGGGTGAAAATCAAAAATACATAATAAGTAAAATGATTAATAAATATTCAAGAAATAAGAAAAATATTTTTATTGACGATAACTTTGTTCCTATAAAACATATTTTTAAATACGCAAAAAGATGTGTAACTTTCTCTGGAACTATCCATTTAGAGTCCTCAGCATATGGAGTTAAACCGATTATAATTTCTGATGCAATGTTATGCAAATTTGATTCAAATTTATTTTTAAAACCCAAATCAATTAATGAATATAAATATTTATTATTAGAAGATTCTAATTCAAATGTATTTAAGTTAACCCAAGAAAAAAGACTATTTGCAAAAAAATTAATTTTTGTAAGAGAAAAAGCTCTACTTTTGAAAAGTGAATTTGATATTGATTTTATATATAGAAGAGATGTTAAGAATATAAAAAAGATTAATAAAATATTGAAAAAATCTAACATAAAATTAAAAAATAATCGAAAATTTGTTGGCCAACTAGCTTTATTGCTGAATAATAAATTTTCTCACACTTTGACAAAGAGGTTTACAAGATTATTTTTATAGTAAATTTTATTGATAAAATGATAAAAAAAATTGCAACGAAAAATAAAAATTTATTTTATAAAAAAAAAAATAATAGTTCTTCAAAAGCTAAAGTAAAATTTACAATTATAACAGTAGTTTTAAATGCAGAAAAAGACTTAGAGCGCACTATCAAAAGTGTTGTTAATCAGAGTTATAAAAATTATGAGTACATAATTGTTTATACACCTTCAACAGATAAGACTTGGAATATAATCCTAAGAAACAAAAAATATATAAATAAAATATTGATAAATAATAAGTTGGGCGTTTATCCACCAATGAACTTGGGCACTAATTATTCTGAAGGCGAATATATAAATTTTTTGAATTCCGGAGATTTTTTTTATAATAAAAAAACTCTTTATAATGTATCGAAATTTGTAAATCAAAATTATGATGTAATCTATGGAGATAGCGTAGTTAAGTATGACAATTATGTAAAAAAAGTTCCAGTTTTACCCTTTAATAAAATTTTTTATGGTATGATTTTTTCACACCAGTCTTGTTTTATAAAATTAAATTTACAAAAAAATTATCAATTTAATTTAAAATATTTATATTCTAGTGACTATGACTTAATTTTAAAATTGTATAACAAAAAATCTTCTTTTTTTAAAATTAATAAGCCACTATCTATTTCTAAATCCGATGGTATAGCCGACAAAAATAGATTTCACACAATTTATGAAAACTTAATTATAGTAAAATCACAAAATAATGAAAAATATTTAAAATCTTTTTTTTATTTTATAAAAAAATATTTTTATTTTAAAATTATTATGTTTTTGAAAATTTTTTTACCTTCAAATTTATTTTATAAAATAAAAAAATATAAAAATGAAATATTGTAAAAAAAATTTTTTAAATTTAACTTTTAATTTTTTTTTTTCTATAATTGTAATAAAATGATACTGTTTCTATAATGGCCGAAAATAATATAGTAGATATTAATGTATTGCCAAAAAAAGGTATGGCTAAAATATAACATGTGATTAAACCTTCAACTGAATAACCATAACTACCGTTCAGCCAAACACCAAAATTAGAAATTACAAAGAAAATTAAAGCAGAAATAATTACTCCAAAAATTCTAAAAAAAATTGTTTTGTTAAAATATTTAGATATTAATCCTATTAAAATTACACTTCCCCAAGTGAATAAAACAATAGAATGGAAACCGATAATAATGTCAGTTATTAATAATGCCAATACTGTTATTGGAATATATCTTAACCCAAAGATTGCTGGCACATAAAAACTTAAAGCAATAAGACTTGTAAAATTTGGTGGATGAGGAATAAATCTGCTAGCTGATAGAACAACTAGCGCTCCAATAGCAACTTTCAAGTAGTACATGTTCATATTTTATCATTCACAACTTGCATAACAACAATTTAATATTTAAAACCAAATTTTATTTCTCTATTTTCTTGGTTATAGCCATGTGGTCTTTGATATGTTTCACCTAGCGCATTAGTGATTTTAATATAAAAGTTACTGTTATTTAATTTCTTTGTAATTTTTAAATCAATAATATCAGTAGTATCCATTTCTATAGTGCTAAAATTTGAAGAATGTGTATCAAAATGTTTTCCGTAATGATTATATTTAAGGTTAATTTTAAAATTACCTAAAAAACTATTTTCAATTTTTTTAGATACATTTAAACCGTAATTTTTTTCGGGTCTTCTTAATTGGTCGGCACTATTTTCTTTTTTTGATGATAGAAAAGATGAAAACAAGTTTATATCTGTATTTTCTAATTTAATATTTAGTTGATTATTAAAGCCAGATTGATTTAAATCAATGTTATCAGTATCATTTTGATACTGATTATTTATATATTCAATATTGTTTTGAATATTTGCTTTAAAAGCTCTTAAAGTTAAATTTAAATTTTTATTAAAAGTAATATTTGAATAAATCTCATATGTGTTGCTTTTTTCAGGATTTAAATTTCTATTTCCTGAATATCCCCAGTTATCAGTACCAAACAATTCATATAGAGTTGGGTTTCTTAGCCCATTCATGTAAGCAATTCCTAAATTTAAATTATCAAATACTTGTTCAATATTTAATTTATAGGTACTATTCATTCCAGTCTGTTTATGATTATCACTTCTTCCAAAAAGTGAAATATTTGAATTTTGCAAAATATCCCAACCTAAATTACCATACAAGGCAAAATTATCAGAATGGCCCTTAGTTGAGGCTTGGTATGAGCCATTGTTATCAAAATATCCCCAGTCATATTTATATTCAGAACCTACACCATAGGAGAATTTTTTACTAATTATTCTAGATAAATCATATTTTAAACCTAAAGCTTCACTTTCATATGAATCGATAATTCCTCTTTCATCATATTCTCTATCATAAAGATTGTAATAGAAAATATAATTATCTTTTTTTGAACCATTTTGATTTTCCAAACCAAATTGGATAGATCCCATTTTATTGTTGCCTTCATAACCAGTTTGATTAGTATTTGAATTGTCATATTCTGCTTTTGTTTGTCTTAGGTAAGTAGTGTTATAAATTCTAAGGTTTTCATTTAAAAATTTTTCATAATTAATATTTGTTGAATAATTCTTTAAACCATCTTTTTCATCTGATGAATCTCCTCTAGCACTTATTGTTTCATTTTTTACACTACCAACTTTTATATTTAGTGAAGCTTTATCATAAATAAATGTTTTATTTCCTGATAATTCATAGTTTGCACTATAGTCGCTTGTTAATGAAAAAGAGTCTTTGTAATCTCCTGTCAAAATTATATTTACTGCACCTCCAATAGCATTAGTTCCAAAATGAGTAGCGCTTGAACCAGGATAAATTTCAACTTGCTGAATTGTTTGAATAAAATCTACACCAAAATCATGCAGCCCTTGTGTAGTTGATTGATCATTTATTGGTATACCATTAATCATTACCAATGTATGATTTGAACCTGTGCCCCTCATGAACATAGATGCTTGTTGACCTTTTGGTCCAGATTGAGTGATATTTACGTCAGGTATAGATTTTAATACATCAATTAAATCAACAGCACCACTTTCTTCAATTTGTTTTTTTGTGATAATTATTTTGTTTATGCTTGATTTAGAAAATTTAGAAGAATTTGCTATTGGATGTCTTATTGTTATACATGGAGTGTTTGATTTATTTTCCCAAATACATGAATTTTTATCTTCACCTTCTGATGCAAAAATATTACCTATATAAAATAAATTAAAAAAAAATATTAGTATTAACCTAGGCATTTTACTCCATTTAGGGATTTACCCTTTAATAATTATGCCTCTGTTAATTTTTAATTGTAGAGCTAGACTTTTCCTGGCCTTCACTCAACAAAGGACTTTGCTGGATGGCACTCGGACTTGATATTAGATAATTAAATATAAAATCGTTGCAGGTACAGCTGGTGACTTTTACACCATTCCCCATCATGATTCAGCAATTATCTTTTATAAAAAAAAGTCTTTATTTTCAATTCAATTTGTAAGATATTAAACAACCTATTAATATGAACTAATTACTTAAATTTGCTTAAAATGCAAAAAAACTATAATTAATCTTTATTTATGAAAATTTGGTTATCTGATTTAACTTACACACAGCAATCAATTTCATCGGATGTAGTTCCAGCTGCTATTGCAATGATAGCCGAGTATACAGAAAAAGCCATTGAAGGATTGGATAAAATTGAATTATTTAAATATCCAGAAGAACTTTCAAAATCTTTAGAGAATACTAAACCAGATTTAATTGGATTTTCAAATTATGTTTGGAATTCAAGCTTAACAGATACTTATTTGAAAAGAATAAAAGAAGTATATCCAGAAGTTTTCACTGTAGTAGGAGGACCAAACTTCCCTACAGATAAAAATGAGCAGGAAGTTTATCTAAAGGAAAGACCTTGGATAGATTTTTATATAGTCAAAGAAGGTGAGCATGCTTTTTCTGAGCTAATAAAAAATTTAATAAGAAACGAGAAAAAATTTAATTTAGAAGAATTAAGCAATTTACCCAATTTAGTATTTCTAAAAAATTCGCATTTCTGCTCAAGTAATAAAATTGAAAGAATAATGGATTTGTCAGCAATTCCATCTCCATATCTAACAGGCAGACTTGATAAATTTTTAGATGGAAAACTTCTTCCAATAACACAAACAAATAGAGGATGTCCTTTTTCATGTTCTTTTTGTACTGAGGGTCAAAGTTATTGGACAAAAGTAAAAAGAAAATCAAGAGAAGTTGTAGAAGGAGAGATTTCATATATTTCTGAAAAAATGAATTCTTTACCTGCAAATAAAAAGAGAACAGATTTATTAATATCAGACTCAAATTTTGGTATGTTTGCTGAAGATCTTGATACTTGTAAAGCAATTGCAAAAGAACAAGAAAAAACTGGATATCCAAAATACATAAATGTGGCTACTGGAAAAAACAAAAAAGAAAGAGTTTTAGAAGCGGCATCTATTGTAAATGGTGCAATGAAATTGGCCGGATCAGTACAGAGCTTAGATGAAACAGTTCAAAAAAATATTAAAAGAAAAAATATTTCATCTAACGAGATAGTAGACATGGCTTTGAAATCAAGCAAGATAGGTGCAAATACTTATTCAGAAGTAATACTTGCCTTACCTGGAGATACAAAAGAAAAACATTTTAAAACTCTCGAGACATTAATTGAAAGTTCTTTCAACACAATTTCTATGTATCAGTTGATGATGCTGCCAGGAACTGAACTTGGTTCTCTAGAAAGTAAGACAAAACATGGAATGCAAACTAAATTTCGCGTAGTACCTAGATGCTATGGCTATTATAATATCCTTGGTAAAAAACTTTGTTCAGCCGAAATAGAAGAAATATGCACATCAAACAATACTTTAAGTTTTGAAGATTATTTAGAATGCAGAAAAATGAATTTAATTGTTAATATTTTTTATAATGATGGAGTTTTTGATGGAATTATTAAATTTCTAAACACATTAAATATATCTATTTGGAGTTGGTTAAAAACTTTATTTGAAAACTCAACTAAACATGAATTTTCAAAATTTAATAAACTACTTGATGATTTTTTAAATGACTCAGAGAACGAATTGTGGACAGACTATTCTAAATTAAGAGAATTTTGCAATAATACAAAAAATATTGATAAATTTTTACAAGGAGAGCTAGGGAGTAATCTAATTTTTAAATATAAAAGCAGATCTTTAACAAAAGATATTTATAACGTTGCAAAGATTGCAGAAGCTTCGACAATAATGGTTTTAGAGAAATATAAATTAAATGAGTATAATAATTTCATATCAGATCTAATATCATATAAATTATGCGAAATTGAGGATTTATTTAAAAAAGACAAGACAAAGAAAAAAGTTTTTAAATACGACATAAACAAATTTTTAAATTTTGAATTTACGGAAGATAATTTTAATAATTTAAAACAATTTGAGTTTAACAAAGAAGTTGTTTTGACTTTTAATTTAAATCAAGATCAAGAAAATCAAATAGAGAGTTACAATTCATTATTTGGATCAAATATTGAAGGAATAAGCCGAACACTATCTAGGGTATACATTAAAAAACTTTTCAGATCCCTAGCCAGTGAACAAAAGCCAGTTCATCCTGAATTTTCTGAAAATAATTCAAGAAGATGGGGTGGAGGATTAGAGAGCATTTAATTACCTTTCAAAAGATGCAGTTGATAATAAATTTAAAAATATTTTTAAGTTATAATTTTACGAGTATTATAAATAATTTTTTATTTATTTTAAAAAAATTTTATTCTCAAAAATTAAAAGAAAATTATTATAAAAATTTTGATGAAAAGGAAATCAATGTTTTAAGTATTTTGCAATATTCAAAAAATTTTAATTTCCATAAAATAAACGTAAAAATGTTTAATCTAAAAAATGTTAATATTTATTCTATTGGCTTAATGTTAGATAAAAATAATATACCAATTAATATTTTTGAAAATAGAAATTTTAAAAAAAAAAAAAAATTAAGATATCTTTTACCTTTTGATATAAAAAAAAAACAAACCGAAATAAAAGGTAAAACTATTTTTTTTTGTAATCCTGGAAGAAATACTTTTAATTATTTTCATTTTTTAATTGATTTTGGAATGCAGTTATTTATTTTAAATCAAAAAAAAATTAAAGTAGATAATTTAGTTTTATTTTCAAAAAAAAATAATCATAGAGAAAAATTTGTAAGATTTTTTTATCCTAAAATTAAGTTTATTTATTGTAACAAAAATGAATTTGCATCTGTCCAAAATTTGATTTTCTTATCCCCATATTTTTTTTCTGCACACTTAAATGAAAGAACAACAAAAATTTTCAAAAAATATAAAAGTTTTCTCGAAAGAAAACTAAAATTAAATAAATCTCAACACAGTGATAAAATAATCTTCATAAATAGACAAGAGTCAAGACAACTAAATAACATAAATAATTTCAAGAAAATTATAAATTTTAAAGAAGTACTCTTTTCATCATATCAATCAATTAAAAATCAATCTAATGCAATTCGTAAAGCATCGATTATTATTGGATTACATGGCGCAGGATTAACAAATATAATTTTTTCAAATAAAAAAGCTAAAATTGTTGAATTAATACCAGAATACTATCCAAACTCATGTTTTGAAAGATTTAGCGAAACATTGGAACTAAATTATAAAAAAATTATATTAAAAAAAAATCATTTTAATAAAACTGTGTTATCAACAAGAGATATAAAAGAAATTTTAAAATTTATAAAAAAAACTTAATTAAGTGATAAGACAATTAAATAATTTCATAAGCATATTAAATTCAAGTCAAAAAATAAAATTTTATTTATATCTTGCTTCTGTATGTTTAATTGGAATAATTGAGATCACTGGTTTAATAACTATTATACCATTAGTTAATATATTTTTAGATAAAGAAGTGCCTGAATATTTAAATTTTATTAATAACTACATCAAGGGCTTTGACCAGATTTCAATTGTTGGATTTGTAATTTTCTATATTGGATTTATAGTTGTCTTTTATTTTTTAAAATTCATAGTAATTAGTATTAGTTATTATTATCAAATTAAATTTAGTTTTAATATTCAAAAAGATATATCAGTAAATATTTTGGATGATTTTTTGACAAAAGATTTCTATCACTATTCAAGTAAAAATACTCCCATGATTATAAGAGATGCAATTGGAGAAGTGGCAATTTTAAGTGGAGCTATCCAAAGCTATATATTGATGTTTTTTGAATTTATAGTTTTGTTAATAGCATTATTTATAATCTTTTATTTTTTTGAATCTAAGGCTTTACTTTTTGCAAGTATTATTTTCTTATTTTTTTATTTTATTTTTTTTTTAATTTCTAAGTTATTAAAAAAATGGGGTCAATTAAGACAAATTAATGAACAAAGGAGAATACAAATTTTAAAAGATAGCCTTGGATCATTAAAAGAAATAAAATTTTTATCATTAGAAAAAAGACTAAAACAAAGTTTTTTTGATGCAACAACTATTGCTTATGACGCTAATGCAAAAAATATATTTTTAAAATTTATACCAAGATATGCTGTTGATTTTATTGCAATTTTAATTTTTTTCATTTTAGCTTTTTCTATTTTAAATAATGATAATTTTGATAATTTTTCCATTTATACAGGGATACTAGTTATTTTGATGTCTCGTATAGTTCCTTCGGTAAGTAGAATAGCTTCATATGTTCAAAATATAAAATTTAATGAAGTAGTTTTTGATAATGTCCACGAAAAATTTAAGAAAAATAAGCCAAACAAAGCAGTAAAATTAAAACCAAATGAATTTTCTTCTATTGAGTTTAAGAATATTTCATTCAAGTATCATGAATCCCCAATAAATGTACTTGATAATTTCAATTTTAAAATTTCTAAGGGTGAAAAGATTCTTATTCTAGGAGAGTCTGGTTCTGGCAAGTCCACATTTATTGATGTACTAATTGGTTTACAAAAAATTAATTCAGGAGAAATTTTTTATAATAGTAAATTAGTAAACGATTATAATAATCTTCAATTAAACAAAATTATATCTTACCTGCCCCAAGAACCTTACTTGTTCAATAGTACAATCTCTACGAACATAACTTTAGCTGATGGTTCAGAAAATATTGATGAAAAAAAATTAAATGAAAGTTTAATAATTAGCCGTATAAGTAATTATGTGGATAAATTAATTGATGGAAAAAATACTGTTATTGGCGAAGATGGTTCAAAGTTATCTGGAGGACAAAAGAAAAGAATAGGAATAGCAAGAGCGATATACAGCATTAGAGATATTATTGTTTTAGATGAGCCAACAAGTTATCTTGATGAAAAAACAGAGATGGAAATAATAAAAAATATTTTAAAACAAAATAATTTAACTGTAGTTATGGTAAGTCATAAAGAAAAATTTCAAGAATTGTTTGATAAAACCGTTAATTTTAATAATAGTTAAATTTTTTTAAATCTATCCCAATTTCTTTTGATAACTTATAATTAGATTTTTTAAAGAGATTATCAATTTCATAACTAATTTTATTTAATTCACTAATTTTCCTTTTAAACAAAACTGTTTCAAGGTGAGCAAATTTTAATAAATAACTTTTTAAATTAAAAACTTTTTTAAAAAAAGTTGGTCTGAATATTAATTGATTTTCATGTTGATTTAATTTTTTATTTAAAATTTTATTATAGAATCTAATATAAAATTGTTCATTTATTGAATATCCAGTCCTTATCAGCTTATTTAAATATTTAATTTTTTTTCTTTTAATTCCTAAAAATTTTGTAATTTTTTTATCAAAATCATTGAAGTACCTTTTACTTATCATTTCGCTTGGAAAAATTAAAATATTCTTTTTATTAAATTTTTTATTTATCATTTTTAATAATTTATAGTAATCAAGATAGTTAATATCAAACTCATTTTTTTTTGAAATACTGTCTAAATAAAAATTTTTGAAATTTTTTTTTCCTCCTTCCCAAAGATACTGTTTGTATATTGAGTAAAAAATATTACTTTGTTTTCTTATTGTTATTATTATTTTTAGATTTTTATTTTTTGAAAGATTATTGATAAAATTATATTTACTAAAATTCCTATTCCAAATATTTCCAATGATAGACTCAGCTGAAATTAATATTTTTTTTTTAGGAATAAACAAATATTGTTCTTGTTCTATAACTTTATTTATTTCATTATATTTCCATCTTTTTTTAGAATTTAACCAACTTTTATGATTTATTTTTTTTCCTAAAAAATTTAAATCAAGTTTATTAAAATAATAATTTTGTAAATAAGTAGTGCTTGTTTTTGGGTAACCAATGTGTAAAAAGAGAGCCATAATATTTACTAAAAGTGAAATGACTTATAACAATATTGTTAAATTTGATAAATAATATTGTAACCTAAAAATGAAAAAATTTATATCATATATTTCATATAATCTTAAACTGCTAAGATTTTTTTTGTCTAGGCCAAAATTAGAAAAAGACACAGATTATGTGAAAAGTTTAAGAAAAAATGGAATTATAACCATCAATGATTTTGAAAATTATTTTCAAGATATAAAAAAGCTAAACTTATTTACTGATAGTTTAAACTTAGATGAAATTATTGAGAATAAAAAAAAAAATATTGAAATAACAGATGATCATAGAGCCAATCTTAAAAGAGAATTTAAAATTAATATTACAAACTTATTTGATAAAGAGTTGCTATTATCCTATTCAAAAAATAAATATACCAACGATATTATTTATCAATATTTTGGATTTAGTCCAATGGTCAGAAATATATCTGTATGGATAGACGTACCAAATGAAAATTTGGCAGAAGAAGTAGCAACACAAGTTTTTCACAGAGATTTTGATGACATTAAGTTAATTAAAACTTTTTTATATTTAAATAATGTCGAAAATCAAAATGGACCTTTTGAGTACATACTTACTTCTCATAAAAAACCCTGGGAAAATAATAATAAAATTATTGATAATGATTCAGTTTTAAAAAAATTTAAAAAAGAAAACTTTATGTCTGTAACTGGAAAAAAAAATACTTTAATAATTGCAGATACAAATGGCTTTCATCACGGTAAAAAATTAACTAAAGGTTATAGAATTTTGTTAACTGCATCATATACATCAAATAATCCTTCAGTTAAAATGCACCAAGGTCTATTTGGTTAAGTGATATTCATACTCAAATATAAAAAAATATAATTATCTTAAAAAGTTAATTAAAAAATATAAGATTTATAAAATAGAAAAAAATTTGAATGAATTAAAGCTCATTAAATTTAATCCCTGTAACCTCCATCTAGTCTAATTTCTGAACCATTTGCAGAAAGCCAATGTTTTTCATGCAAATCAAAAATAATTTTTCCAACATCATTAGCACTAAGTAGTTTTTTTACAGGAGTATTTTTTTTATGATAAGAAATCCTATTTTTTTTCATTTTTTTCATTTGATTTGATCCATCTATTAAACCAGGCAAAAGCATAATAGTCTTAAACTTATATCCGTAATGTTTGGATAGCGACCTACCCAATGTAGATAACAATGATTTGCTAATATTATAAATCACATCATAACCACCATTTAAAAAAGATGAAGATGAGATAACTATTAGAGTTGAATTTTTTTTGAAAGAATTAATTATTTTGTTAATTAAATAAGAAATTCCAATTACATTAGTTTTTAATACTTTATTAATTTCTAATTTATTATAACTCTCAATATTTTTTCTAACTTGTGTTGCTGAACAAATTACCACTATATCAAATTTGAAATTATTTATATTCTTGTAAAACTTTTCAATTGAATTCTCATTAGTTAGATCTAGAAAGTATGAATTCTTTTTTGAACTTTTTTTTGAAAAATATGTTGAGATAACATTAAATTTTTTTTTTACTGCTAAAGAAGATATTTCTTTTGAAATTATTGAAGAATTGCCAATGATCAAAATATTTTTCATCTTACCACCTTTAATTTTGGCAAAGGTATAATAAATTTACCACTAAAGCCCTTTTTTTTTAAAGATTTAATTAATTCATTCGAAATATGCCATGAAAATAACATTAAAAAATCTGGTTTTTTTGCTAAACCGGAATTTTCGCTAATCACTTTAATATCTGTTCCTGGCATATATTTATTAATTTTATAAGAGCCAGGAATTTCTAAAATATTTTTAATAAATTTACTATTTAAAGAACAATAATTTATTAGCGTTGATGCTCTAGATGGTGCCCCAACTCCATATACAGTTTTTTTTTTCAAACTTAATTTTTTAAGTAATTTTAATATTTCAACTTTGTTTTTTTTTACTTTAATTTTAAATTTGTTAAAATTTTTTTTATTTAAAGTTTTATTTTCATATTTGTACAGTTTATTTAGTTTTGGTTTATTTATTTTAAATTTGCCATTTTTATTATGGCAACAATATACCCTTATAGAACCTCCATGAGTTTTAATCATTTCGTAATCAAAGATTTTTAACTTATGTTTTTCTAAAAGAAAATTCAAACTTGAAAGACTATAATATCTTAAATGTTCGTGATAAATTGTATCATATTGCATTCCAGATATTACTGAATCTGCGTAGTGACATTCTGTAACAAAAATTCCATTTTTATGTAAGCATTTAGTTATATTCTTTGTTAATTCATTAGTACGATCTATGTGTGCAAATACATTAGTAGCTGTAATAACTTTTATCTTTCCAAATTTTTTAAGAATTTTATTAACAGTTATAGAGTCAAAATAAGACTGCATGGTATTTATTCCTAATTTTTTGGCATTTTTAATTATATCCTCTGGAGAAACACCAAGTGTATTAGAAGTATCTAAAAAATTTTTCAGTAAATTCCCATCATTGCAACCTATATCCATAACTATATCGTTATAGGTAAGTTTTATTTTTTGTTTTATTTTTTTGGAAAGTTCTAAAAAATTATCCCTAAGTATTTTCGTCGTAGAACTTGTGTATGGATATTCTTTTGGAAATACTATTTCTTTATTAAGTACACAATTAATTTGAATTAATTTTGATTTTGCAGAGTACATTAACTCTAGAGGATATTTTTTTTGTATTAATGATTTTTTTTTACTTTTTTGAAAATTATTAACGGGGACAAACCTACCAAGCTTGATTATTTCTTTTAGATCGGCTTTATTTGAAACTTGGCATTTTTGTTGAATTTTAATCATTTTTAATTAAAAATGATATAATTAGTTTATAAATAAAATCAATTAAATTTTTATAAGGCGGGTTTTTGAAAAATGTATGTGTTATAGGTCTCGGTTTTGTAGGTCTTACCTTATCTTTAGCTTTATCAAAAAGTGGATTTAGAGTTTATGGAATTGAAAAAAATAAAAAATTATTAAATAATTTAAAAAACTCAAAACCAAACTTTTATGAACCTAATTTAAAAAAAACACTAAAAGAAAATATTCAAAATAAAAAACTTTCAATACATTCGGAAATTCCAAAAACTTGGAAAGGGGGAGTATTTTTTGTAACGGTGGGAACGCCCTTAGGCAAACTAAATAAACCTAGATTTGATATGATTAAAAAAGCAACAAATCAAATTGCAAAAAATATTAAATCAAGTGATCTTGTGATTTTAAGATCTACAGTAAGCGTTTCAACAAGTAGAAACATTGTTAAACCAATTTTAGAAAAATCAAAAAAATCCTTTTTATTAGCTTTTTGCCCTGAAAGAACAGCGGAAGGTAATGCAATGAAAGAATTGAGATATTTGCCACAAATAATTAGTGGTTTAGACAAAAAATCATTAAGAGCTGCAAAAAATTTATTTAAAAAAATTACAAAAACTATTGTGCCAGTATCATCATTAGAAACTGCAGAAATGATTAAAATAGTAGATAATGTTCAACGAGATACATTTTTTGGTTTTGCAAATGAAATAGCTAAGATTTGTGACTATTTGAAAATAAATTCGCACGAAGTTATAGACAAAGGTAAATTTTTTTACCCAAGAACGAATGTAGCTAAACCTGGACCAGTAGCAGGCCCTTGTTTAACTAAAGATACTTATATTTTAGCAGAGAGTATAAAAAATAAAAATTTAAAATCTAATTTAATATCATTAACTGCCAGAAAGTTAAATAAAGATTTGCCTAGCTATATAATAAACAAAATTATTTCAAAAAAATTTGTAAATAAGAATTTAGTAAAAAAAATATGTTTATTGGGAGTTGCTTTTAAAGGCTATCCAGAGACTGATGACACTAGAAATTCAGTTTTTTTTGATTTTTATGATGAGATAGAAAAAAAATTTCCAAATGCAATTATTACTGCTTTTGATCCAATGATAAAATATAATTTTGCTTATAAAAAAGTTAAATATTATAATAATTTTAATCAAGGAATTAGAAAATCAGATTTAGTAATTATTTTAAATGATCATAATTTCTTTAAAAAAGTAAAAAAATCAAATTATGAAAAAAATTTAAAAAAAAATGGTATTATTTATGATTGTTGGAATTTATATAAATTTAAGTTTAATAAAATTAAATACTTATCATTTGGCAAAGTTTTAGACAAACAGTGAAAAAAAAATTTTTAATAACAGGTGGCGCTGGTTTTATCGGTTACTCTTTGTCAAAGTATTTAATTGATAAAAAGCACGATGTTACAATCTTCGATAATTTCTCAAGACAATCAAGAAAAAATAAAGATTTAAATAAAATTAAATTTGTTAGGGGAGATGTAAGAAATCAAAAACTGTTAATTAATAAATCTAAAAAAATCGATACAATTATTCATGCAGCTTATATAAATGGAACAAAATTTTTTTATTCTAAACCTGATCTAATTCTTGATGTAGCTATAAAAGGTATGATTAATGTACTGGAGGCATGCAAAAAAAATAAAATTAAAGAATTAATTTTAATTTCTAGTTCTGAAGTTTATCAATTTCCACCAAAAATACCAACACCAGAAGATGTTCCTTTGGTTGTCCCCGATGTTTCCAATGCAAGATTTTCTTATGGTGGAGGAAAATTAATATCTGAATTATTGTTGATGCATAATAAAATAAAAACTTTAAAAAAATTTTTTATTATTAGACCACATAATGTGTACGGCAAAAATATGGGGAAAGAACATGTTATTCCAGAATTATTAATCAAATTAAAAAAAATAATTAAAAAAAATAAAAAGACTAAAATTAAAATCCAAGGTAATGGGCTTGAAACTAGAGCATTTATTTATATAGACGATTTTGTAAATGCCTTTGATATCTTAATTAAAAAAGCTAAAAATAAAAATATTTATCATATTGGAAGTACCCAAGAAATATCAATTATTAATTTGATTAAAAAAATATCGAATATTTTAAAATTAAATATAAAATTTACAAAAAGTAAAAGAAAACTGGGCAGTGTTCAGAGAAGATGTCCTGATATTTCAAAATTAAAAAAATTAGGATTTAAAAATTATAAATTTAATTATTCTGGGTTACAAAAGACGGTAGATTGGTATCTAAAAAGATAATTTTTTTTATGGAAATAGCTTTTGTTACACATTGTTATCCAACTCAAAATGCACATGGAGCAGCAGATACAAATTATGGAATTATTAAAGAATTGATTAATAATAATTTTAAAATTCATTTACATGTAGTTTGTGAGCATTCAAATGAGCTTGAATTGACTAAAAAAAATCCAAATAAAGAAATGTTTGCTTCATGTAGCGGTTATGATGCTTTTAGTTATAATTTAAATGGTTTCTTACAAATTTTAAAAAACCCAATTAATTTTTTTTATCCCAAAATAGAATTACTTATTAAATCATATAAAATTAAAAATTTGATTCAAGAAAATATAAATAATCAAAATCCAAATATTATTTTTGTTTATCATTGGTTTGCGGCTGCTCCAGTCTTTGAAATGAAAACAAAAAAAATATTGATAACAGGTGATCTTTTACATGTACCTCTCATTGCAAGGACTTTAGATGTAAAAAAACTAGGGATAAAAAACAATATTTTTAAAGGCTTTTATAATTATTTAAAAATGAAATGGATAACCAAAAATCAAAAAAAAATAATGATAAAAATGTTAAAAAATTGTGATCAGGGAGGAAGTTTTGGTTTTTATGACTCTGAATGGTTAAGAATAAATGGATATTTAAAAAGTAAATATTACAAAACTCCATTGGTAAGTGGAAAAAATTATAAAAAAAATTTTAATAAAAATAAATTTATAATATTAACAGGATTAGGTAATTTGAATGCAACATCAACATATTCAGCTTTAAATTATATTGATACAAAAATATATAATTACTTAGAAAAAAAAATACCAGAAAAATTTGAAATCAGAATTGCAGGAAGAGGAAGTTTATCAGACAATTTAAAGAATTTAAAAAACTCAAAAAATGTTAAAATTTTAGGTTACGTCGATGATCTAGATTATGAAATTAGCAAAAGCAATATTGTTCTATTGCCAACTACAATATTTATAGGATTTAGATCTAGGAATATTACTATATTCAGTAATTCAAGCTGCGTAGTTGGTCATAAAAATGATACAATTAATATGCCAGAAATGATTCATGATTATAACTGTATTTGTCCAGATAATGAAGATGAGATATCAGAACTAATTATTAATTTATACAATAATCAAAAAAAAATTGAAGAAATTGGGCTGAATGCTAGAAAAACTTATGAGAAAAATTTTGAACCAAAAATCGCTATTAAAGAAATTTTAAAAGATTTAGAAAGGTTATAAGTTGATAAAAATCAATAATTTTGAATTATCTAAAAATTCTCCTACTTTTTTAATTGCTGAGGGTTGTGAAAACCATTTGGGCAGTTTGGATTTAGCTTTTGAAATGATTGATAAAGCAAAAATATCTGGTGCCAATGCAATTAAATTTCAACATCATTTACCAGATGATGAAATGTTGAAAGATGTTCCTAAATCAAAAAATTTTGGACAATCAAGTTTATATAACTTTTTAAAAGAAAATTCTCTTAAAAGAGCAGATCATATAAAACTTAAACAATATTGTGATAAAAAAAATATATTATATTTATGTACTCCTTTTTCATTTAGTGCAGCTTTAGAAATTAATGATTTGGTTCCACTTTTTAAGATTGGGTCTGGCGAAATGTTAGATTTTCCTACTTTAGAAAAAATAGCAAAATTTAACAAGCCTATGATTGTTTCAACAGGTATGTCAACCAAAAGTGAAATTACGGAAACATATAATTTTTTAAAAAATAAAACAAATTTAGTTTTGATGAATTGTTTAAGCGAGTATCCTCCAAAATATGAAGATTTGAATTTATCATTCATAAAAGAAATGATTACATCATATCCAGATGCTCTTATAGGTCATTCAGATCATACAAGCGATATATACAGCTCAATAGTTGCGGTTAGCTTTGGTGCTAAAATAATTGAAAAACACGTAATTATAGATAAATCTGTGAAATGTCCCGATCAAGAAGTTTCTATAGATTTTAATCAATTAACAGAATTGGTTAATTCGATTAGAAAGATCGAAGTCTCTCTTGGATCAAACAAACTCGTACATGAAAATGAAAAAATAATCAGATCTTGGGCTCATAGATCTATTGTAACAATAAAAAAAATTGAGAAAAATGAAAAAATTACGGAGAAAAATATTTCTACAAAAAGACCGGGCATAGGTATTCCTGCAAGAAACTTTAAAAAAATTATAGGCAAAACATCAACTAAGATGATAGATAAAGATAGTTTACTAAAAAAAGATGACTTTAAATAAAAATTTAAAACTTTTATTTGTTTGTGGCTCTAGAGGAGAATGGGGCTATATAAGGCCAATATTAGAATTGTGCAAAAAAAGAAAGATAAATTATAAATTGATAACAACTAATATGGTACTTCTAGATGAACATGGAAGTTTAATTAACGAAATTAAAAAAGATTTCAAAGTGGCTGACAAAATAATGATGTCAGTAAATGGAGATACTTTAAATTCCATGACAAAGTCTTTAGGAGTTTATTTTACATCATTTGTTGATACTTTAAACAGGACTAAACCTGATTGGATAATTATTGCAGGAGATAGAGGAGAACAATTCATGTCAGCTATTGCAGGAGCATATTCTTACATTCCTGTTGCCCATATTCAAGCTGGAGAAAGATCAGGAAATATTGATGGAGTTGTAAGACATGCTATTGCTAAAATGTCTCATATTCATTTTGCAGCAAATAAAGACGCAGCCAAAAGATTAGAAAAATTAGGTGAAGAAAAATTTAGAATATTTAATGTTGGAGCTCCCCAACTTGATGAAATCTATAATAACCAAATTAGTTATCAATTTTCTAAAAACAAAAAAAATTTTTTTTTAGTAGTATTTCATCCTGTTACCGAAGAATATAAAAATAATGACAAGTATATAGAAACAATTTGCAATACTTTAAATAGTTTTAAAAATAAAAAGATATGGATACTACCAAATAATGACGCTGGTAATTTAATAATTAAAAGAAAAATAATTGAACTTAGACATAAAGATGTAGAGATTTATGAAAATCTAACTAGATCAAAATATTTAGGTTTGTTAAAAAAATGTGAATTGATAATTGGAAATTCAAGCTCTGGAATAATTGAAGCGCCTTCTTTTAAGACACCATGTATAAATATTGGCAGAAGACAGATTGATAGACTTCAATCAAATAATGTAATAAATATTAGATGCGATGAAAAAGAAATAAAAACCGCAATAAATAAGGCAGTTTCTGATAGATTTAAAAATAAATTAAAGAAATATAATCCTTATGGAGATGGTAAATCGTCAATAAAAATATTAGAAATATTGCAAGATACAAAAATAGATGAAAAATTATTAATTAAGAGAAATACATACTAAGTATATGAAAAAAAGATTAGATAAATTTACTATAGAAAGCAATTCATTAATTTTAGATGCAGCTTATAAGATTAATAGAAATACCGAAAGAACTTTAATAGTAAAAAAAAATAATAAAGCTTTAGGAGTAATATCTTCAGGCGATATTTTGAGAATTATACTTGAGAAGAAAAATACATTTATGAGTATTGAAAAATATTATAAGAAAAATTTCAAATATATTTTAAAAAAAGACTATAATAAAGCTTTTGAATATTATAAAAAATTTAATATAAACCTAATCCCTGTTGTAGATAAGAAATTTAATATTAAAGACATCATTTGCTCAAAAGATATCATAAAAAAATCAATGTTGATTAAATGATTTTTTTGATTCCAGCGAGATCAGGATCAAAAAGAATAAAAAATAAAAATATTCTAAGATTCAAAAATAAAACATTATTAGATTTCACGCTTGATTTATTTGAAAATTCTAATTTAAAAAAATTTGTTTATGTTTCTACAAATTCAAGAAAAATTATTTCTAATTGCAAAAAAAGAAAAACTAAATTTATTTTAAGACCTTATAAAATTTCAAGAGATAGATCTCTGGTCGAAGATGCCATGATTCATTTTTTAAAAAAAAAAAAGAATGAATTAAAAAATAAAAAATGGTTAGTTTTATTACAAATCACATCACCATTAAGAAACAAAAAAGTTCTAAAAAGGTTCTCAAAGTATCTTATGTTGCAAAATAAAAATATTAATACTGTTATTTCAGTTACTAAAACTAAAAAAGATTTTTGGAAGGAATATAAAGGTAAGTTAATTAGATTAAGCCCATCAGCTCCTCGTCGAGAACAAGAAAGAAACGAAATTTATGAAGAAAATGGATTATTTTATGCAGTTAAAATAGATTATTTTTTAAAGCATAAAAAAATTGTTAGTGGCAATGTAAGAAAATTTATTACTCCTAAGGAAATATCACTAGATATAAACGACAAATTTGATTTGAAGCTATTTAAATTTTTAATAAGTAAAAAATAAATAAAGATAAAAGAGAAATGAATTGGTTAGTAACGGGTTGCTCAGGATTTGTAGGATCAAATATAGTAGATTATCTTATAAAAAAAAATCAAACAGTTATAGGATTAGATATAGTTAAACCTATTATTAGTAGCAACAATAAATTTAAATTTGTAAAATTTGACTTAACAAAAAAAAAAGGATTAAAAAAATATGTTAATAATGCTGATTATATAATAAATCTAGCAGCATTAGTCTCTATTCCTTATTCATTGAAATTTCCTAAAAAAACAAAATATGCCAATGTTAAGATCTTTAAAAATATTTTAAACTACGTAAATCCAAAAAAAACCAAGTGTATTATATTTGCCTCTAGTAGCGCCGTTTATGGAAGTGGCTATAAAAATCATGAAAAAATTGATATTCGAAAATTCCAATCTGCTTACGCAGAAAGCAAATTTCTAAATGAAATTGATGCAAAAAAATTCTATAAAAAAAATAAAATTACTATAATTGGATTAAGATATTTCAATTTATTTGGACCATATTCCAAGATAAATAGTAGATATTCTAGTGTTATAACAAAATGGATTAAACAAATAAAAAAAAAAAAAATAATAAATATTTATGGTTCAGGAAACCAAACAAGAGATTTTGTATTTGTAGAGGATGTAGCAAAAATTAATTATTTATTAGCAAAAATATTTGCAAAAAAAAGAGTATTTAAAATATTTAACATTGGTACTGAAGTACAAACATCTTTAAATTTATTATTAAAATATATTTTAAGTATTGCTAAAATAAAAAAAACTAAAATAAGATACCATCAATCAATAGATTTTGGTGTAATGAATTCAGCTGCCATAATGACCTTATTTAAAACAAATTTAAAATTTAAATTTACAACTTTAAAAAAAGGTTTAAAAATAACACTTCAATTATATGAAATATGACACTCATATCTTAAAACTTTTTAATAAAAAAATTCTTTTTACAAAAAACTTATTTAAAAAATTAAAAAGTTAAAAAGTTAAAATGGAATTTAAAAAAAGAATTATAGTATCCTCATTTGGAATTCACACAGGTGGCGGCCTAAATCTTTTATACGATATATTAAATAATGATAATTATATTAAGACTTTATTAGCAGACTATAGATTAATAAAAAAAAAAAAATTTGAAAAAATAAAAAAAATTTATATTAAAAAAAACTATATTTATAGGTTCATTATTTTCATAAGAGAAATTATGAATTGTGAAAAAAATGATTTATTGCTTTGCTTTAACAATATACCACCTTTAATTAGACCTAAATGTAAAAGTATTTTGTTCTTGCAGAATGCATTTTATGTATCAAATATTTCTTTTGATTTAACTTTATTTCAAATTTTAAAAATATTTATACTTAGAACTATTTTTAATTTATGTTTAAAAAATGTAGATGAAATTTATGTTCAAAATTCTTTTTTAAAAAAAAAAATTTTAGAAAAATTAAAAATCAAAAAATTTCAAAAAAAAATTAAAGTTTATAAAATAGTGTTATTGCCGGAGATAATAAAAAAAAAAATAGAAAGAAGAAAAAGAAAAATACTTCTCTCAAAAAAAATAAAAAAAAATTTTTTCTATCCTGCGTCTTATGACTCACACAAGAATCATCTAAATCTTATAAAATCATTTAAAAATATATCTCATGAAAAAATTAAATTATATATTACACTAAGTAAAAAAGATTTTTCTTTTTTTAAAAAATCTCTGAATCTAAATAATCAAGATTTGAAAAAAATTATAAATCTTGGAGTGCTTCCTAATTATAAATTGAAAAAATATTATGAGTCTTGTAACTTAATTTTTCCATCGTATTTAGAATCTTTTGGTCTTCCATTGTATGAGGGTTATGCTTATGGCTCACCCATAATTGCTTCTAATAAAAAATTTGTTACTGATAATTTTAAAAATATAATCAAATTTAACCCAGATAATTATCATTCAATAATAAAAGCAGTAAAACTAAGCATGTTTAGAAAAGTTAATAATGATTTATTAAAAGTTGATAAAAAATTAATTTTTTCTGGAAAAAACTTTTTAAAAAAAATAATTTCAAATCATGCTATTAGTTAAAACATTATTTACCGTTAGTGCATATTTTTTTTTATTTTATTATTCTGGATTAATATTTTCAAAATTCTTCAAAATTAAAAACTTTTCGTATTCAATATTTTTTTCAATTTCTTTAATATTTCTTATTGTTAGTTTATTATATTTTAAGTTAGACTTACAATTTTACATTATAAGAATAATTGTAATAATCTTAACTATTATTTTATCGTTATTATCTTTAACTTTTTTAAATAAAAAAATTATAAAGAAAATATTTTTAGATTATTTTATTTTTATACCATCAATTATTTTTTTTTCTTTTTTAATTCAAATATATGATTTGCAGTACTATATATTCAGAGGCAATTATTACGACGTAATGAATTATACTAGTATGAGCCTTGCATTTTCCAGTTATTCTTTTTCTGAATTAAATGAAATATTTCGTCAACAATCCTTTGACGAAGATAATATTTATTTGGTTAAAGCTGGAATTTTAAATGGACACAGAGTTATTGCTCCATTATTTTTTTCAATTAATTACTTACCTAATTTTATTGATGTTTTTCATGCTAATTCTATTAATAAATTATTTTTTTTAGGCATAAGTTCTATAGCTATTAAAATTTTTTTAGAAGAATTAATGTTAATTGATAAAAAAAATATCATACTAATTAGCGCTATTTTTCCATTTTCTTTTTGGGCAATTTATATTTTTGAAATAGATGCCTTTTCTCAACTAATGGCGTTACCTTTTTCAATTCTAGCATTATGTATAATTTTTTCCATGTCAGTAAATTTCATTAGAATATCAATTAAGGAAATATGTTTTTATATTTTCATTATTTCTAGTTTTTTCTGTATTTATCCTGAGCAAGGAAGTATTTATGGTTTATTGGGTTTAATTTTCTTCTTAATTAATAATTATAAAAATATTAACAAATTTCACTTTAATAAAAAATTTTTAGTTTCATTAATTTTAGTATTTTTAGTTATCATGTCTCATGAAAATATTTTTTCTTTTTTAAAATTCCAATTGAAAGATTTTTCATTAACCCATTTTAGTTGGTGGGGATATTTTGGAGCTTTTTTACTTGGCTCTGAAAATATAGTTTTGAACGAAACATTTGTTTCTGAACTAAAAGAATTTATTAAAAGCAATGATTTTAATTTAAGTAAAATAATTTTTAAAATCCATAATAGTTTAATTTTAAACAATTATGATTTTTATTATTTAAATATTATACCTTCAATATTTGGCTTGTATTATTTATCTTTAGGAAAAATAGTTTCAAATTTAGACTACTTAAAAGTATTATTAATATTAGGATTGAATTATTTATTAATTAAAATTACTTTAAAGAATTTTATAATTATATTTAAAAAGCATAAAATTACCCAGATAAAATTTATAAAATTTACTATTATTTATTTTTTAATTTTTAGTTCTATTTTATTAATTAAATTTGCATTATGGCAAATTATTAAACTTTATATGTATTTTTCAATATTTTTCTTTTTACTAGTAGTTATTAATTATACAACTAATTTTAAAAAAAATAGAATTAATAAGTTAATATTGATTTTTTTAATTATTTTTCCAATATATAAATTTTCAGAATTTAATCATGGAATTTCAAGAAATGATTCATTTCCTTCAATAGTTAATAAAACAGTGAAAATAAAAATAGACTGGGTTACAAAAAAAAATCAACTAATTAGTTGTGAATATTCATCTTTGGATAATGATCTTGATGATAAAATTCAGAATAAAGCTAGCGAAGAATTAGATTTTGAATTAGAATCCATAGAGAGAGGTTCGGTGTATTACATTTATTCCATAATTCGATCTTATGAAAAACTAAAATATATTAGATCTGAAAATCCTTGTAATAAAAATTAAAATAATACATAAACTAAGATTTAAATTATAAAATTAAATGACAACAATTAGTGTAGTAATTCCAACTTATAATGAAGAAGAAAATATTAACAATTTAATCCAAAGACTTAAAGATGTGCTTTTAAAAATTGATAATAATTTTGAAATCATATTTGTATTAGATCCATGCACAGATAAAACAGAAGAATTGATTCTAAACCATACTTCAGATAAAAGAATTAAACTGATTAAACTTTCAAGAAGATTTGGTCAGCCTGCGGCAACAATGGCAGGCATTAATAATTGTTCAGGCGAAAGTATAGTTATTATTGATGCAGATTTACAAGATCCACCAGAACTTATAAGTGATATGCTAAATAAGATGAAAGAAGGCTTTGACGTAGTATATGCTAAAAGAATTTCTAGAGTTGGCGAAACATTCATTAAAAGATTAATCTCTTCTTTAGGATATAGAATTATAAATTTTTTTAGCGATATCCACATACCCCCTGATGTTGGTGATTTTAGAATTATGTCTAAAAAAGTTGTTTATCATTTATCAAGTTTAAATGAAAATAGTGCATTTTTAAGAGGTCTTGTATCTTTTGTAGGTTTTAAACAAACTTTTGTGGAATATAATAGAGATAAAAGATCAAGTGGTAAAACCAAATACAACCCTTTTTTAGGTTCTTTAAAAATAGGTTTGAATGGTTTAGTTGGATTTACCTCAAAACCTTTACAGCTTATGTCTGCAATGGGGTTTTTCTTTTCGTTTGTGAGTTTTATAATAGGTCTTACCTATGTTGTTTCAAAAATTCTTGGATATACAATTACAGCAGGATTACCCACAACAGTTTTATTTATAACTTTTTTTTCTGGAATTCAATTAATGGCTTTAGGCTTATTAGGTGAATATGTTGGTAGAATTTATGATGAAGTAAAAAATAGACCCCAATATATTATCGATAAAAAAATAAATTTTAACAATGATTAGAATAAAGTAATATCTTTTATGTGTGGTATTGCAGGCTATTCAAATAAAAAACTCAAATCTAATGAACTAGAAAAAAATTTTAAAAGAAATCTAGAAATGTTGCATCACAGAGGACCAGATAGCAAAGGGCATTTTTTAGATAAAGAAAATAATTTTTTGATGGGGATGACAAGATTATCTATTCTGGATTTAGAAAATGGTCACCAACCATTTTTTTCAAATGACCAAAGATATGCAATTATATTTAATGGAGAGATAGTAAACTCAAAGTCTTTAAGATCTGATTTAGAAAATAAAAATATAAGTTTTAGATCAAAGAATTCAGACACAGAGGTTTTATTAAATTTGCTAATTTTAGAAGGTGTTGAGTGTTTACAAAAGTTAAATGGCATGTTTTCTTTTTGTTTTTATGATTTAAAAAAAAAAGAAGCTATATTAGCCAGGGATAGATTTGGTATAAAGCCTCTGTATTTTTTTTCAAATAGTTTTTCATTTGGATTTTCTTCAGAACTTAAAAATTTAATAAATTTATATCCTGGTGAGTTAAAAATTGATAATCAAAGCGTGTATGATTATTTAAGCTTAATGTATATTCCATCTCCTAAAACAATTTTTCAAAACATAGAGAAATTATCACAGGGAGAATTAATAGAAATTAATCTAAATAATTTGATTATAAAAAAAAAGAGATGGTTTAAACCAGAATTTAAACCTGACAGTAAAATGTCAATCAAGGACGCTATTTTTGGTATTCAAGAAATTTCAAAAAAAGCAATTAAAGAGTGGAGTTTATCAGATGTACCAATATGTAATTCACTTTCTGGTGGCTTGGATTCTTCAACAATATCAGCTTTACTAAAAAATCAAAATATAAACGTTACAAACTTTACTTTAGGATTTAAAAGTGAGAGTGATATAAGATACGATGAAATTGAAATAGCTAAAAAAGTTTCAAATTTTTTTGATCAGAAACATCAAATAATAAAAATATCAAGTGATGATTTTATTGACTCTCTTGATAGATTAATGGACGATATTCATGAACCTTATGGAGGTGGACTGCCTTCTTGGATGGTATATAAAAAAATTTCAAAAGATTACAAGGTTGCATTCAATGGAATTGGAGTTGATGAATTTTTTGGCAATTATTCAAAGTGGAAAAATTTAGATAGTTTTTGGAAAAGAAAAATAACGTACGAAAAATTTTGTAATAATTTTTTTAATATTAGGTATTACTCAAGTGATATAGAAAAAAATAAAATTGTTAATTTTTCAACATCAGAAATAATACCAACCTCACTCACATTTTTTAATAAATTTCAGGAAAACGATGGGGATATAAGAGATAAAAGTGCTTTACTCGATATAAATACTCAGCTTTCAGATGAATTTTTAAGTATTTGTGACGTGTTTTCAATGTCTTTTAGTTTAGAGGTCAGGCCATTTTATTTAGATAATAATTTGACTAATTATTTCTTTTCAATTCCTTCAGATATAAGAGTAGGTAGCCATAAAGACCTTAAGTCTACTTTTAAAAAATCATTTGAGAAGATATTGCCAAAAGAAATTTTATCAGGTTCTAAACAAGGATTTATTTTACCAATCGAAAATTGGTTAAAAAATGATTTGAAACAACTTACAAATAAGTTTTTCTCCAAAAAAAAAATTAATGAGCATGGTCTTTTAGATTTTAAAGAAACTTCAAAATTACTAGATAGTTTTTCAAAAAGACCAAAATTATTATCTCGTTTTGATAAATTTCATAAATTGCAAACCCTGATATGGGCAATTCTTGTTTTTCAATTATGGTTTGAGAAAAATATTAATAAAAAAGAAATAATTATATAAGTTTAAATGAAAATAATGTTTTTGTCATATATGGACTTTCTAGGTGCGGGGAATGCTGCCAAAAAAATTTTTAAGATGTTAGATGAAAATGGAATAGATATAGATTTTTTTGTAAAAAAAAAAAATTCTGAATTTAGTAAAAAAATAGATTTAAAGTTTAATGAAAAAATTCATGACGTAATATTTGACTTTCTAAATTATAGTTCAAATAAATTTTTAAATAATAAATTTAGCCGAAGATATAACCCTTACCACAAAAGTTTAGGCTGGTTTAATAGTCCATACCCAAAAATAATTAACAAAACAGATTATGATATTGTTCATTTAAATTGGATTAATAATTTTTTATCAATTGATGATATAGTAAAAATTAATAAACCTATAGTTTGGAGGTTCTCAGATATGTGGCCTATTCTTGGTATTAATCATTACAGCCATAACGACAGTATAAATAGCTTATATTCAAAAATTGACAAAATTAGTTTAAAAAAAAAAGATAAATTTAAGAACAAAAATTTTAATGTAGTTGCTCCAAGTAAATGGATGGAGTCTGAAATTAGAAAAAAAAAAATTTCTGAAAACTGGTCTATAAATACTATTTACACACCTATTGATGATAATATTTTTATTCCCATTGGTAAAAATAAAATTGAATTAATTAAAGATAAATATGATATTGATAAAACTGATAAGATTCTTTGTTTTTGTGCAGATGACATAAATGAAAATAGAAAAGGATTGCATAAAATAATTGATATTTTTAAAAAAAATTTAATTAATGAATATAATTTTACTTTGCTTACTATTGGCAAGGGTGAAACAAAAAATAAAAAAATCAATAATCTTACAATTAAAAATTTAGGATATATAACTTCACAAATTGATATTAATCAAATTTTTAATATTTCAGATTTATTAATCTTATTTTCTGATATTGATAATTTACCTCAAGTTGGATTAGAGGCCCAGATGTCTGGATTGCCTATTATTACTTATAATCATTCAGGTATGTCAGAGATAATTGAAAACAATGTTACTGGTTTTTACGTTAATGACAATTCCGAGTCTGTTGCGAAAAATTTAAAACATTTCTTTAATACTTACAAAAATAATGTAAATTATAGAGGGTCATCAAGAAAAAGATCATTATCCTTGTGGTCAAAAAACATTATATATAAAAAATACTTAATTTTGTATGAGAACTTATTAAATGAAAAAAAAAATTAAAAATAAGGTAGTGGTTACTGGTTGTGCAGGATTTATTGGTAGTCATTTAGCTGAACGTTTAATCAAATTAAATTATGAAGTAGTAGGTATAGACAATTTAAGCACTGGTAAAATTAAGTTTTTAGACAATATAATAAAACATAAGAACTTTAGTTTCTATAAAGTAGATATTTTAAAAAATAAAAATTTAGAAAAATATTTCAAATCATCAAAAATAATTTTTCACTTATCAGCTAATGCTGATGTTAGAAATGGATTTGATAATCCAAAAAAAGATCTTGAACAAAACACAATAGTAACTTTTAGAATTTTAGAATTAGCTAGAAAACTATTGATTAAAAAAATCGTTTTTTCATCAACAGGATCTATATATGGTGAGCCAAAAAAATTTCCGACAAAAGAGGATTATAATTTTCCTATTCAAACTTCCTTGTATGGTTGTTCGAAACTGGCAGGAGAGGGTTTAATACAAGCCTATTCTCATGGATATAACATTAAAGCTTACATTTTTAGATTTGTATCAATATTTGGAGAAAGATACACACATGGTCATTTATTTGACTTTTATAAAAAATTAAAAAAAAATCCTAACGCCCTCAAAGTTCTAGGTAATGGCTTACAAAAGAAATCATACCTAAATGTTACTGATTGTATTGATGCGATTTTTATAGCCCTTAAAAAATCTAATGAAAAAATAAATATTTTTAATTTAGGACTGAATGAATACATAACAGTTAAAAAGTCAATTAATTATATATGTAAATATTTAAGCTTGAATCCAAAAAGATTATACACCGGAGGAAAGAGAGGGTGGATTGGTGATAGTCCAAAAATATATTTGGATAATCAAAAAATAAAAAAATTAGGATGGAAACCAAAAAAAACTATAGAAAAAAGCATATATGAGACTTTGTTATATTTTAAAAAAAATGAATGGATTTTTAAAGAATGAAAATTGCTACTGTAGGTTTATGGCATTTAGGAACAGTTACGTCATTGTGTTTATCTGATTTAGGTCATGATGTTTATGCATTTGACCAAGATGAGGAGGTAATTAGAAATTTTAATTTAAATATTCCAGTAGTATATGAACCTAAAATAAAAAATTTACTATCAAAACATTTAAAAAAAAAAATTTTCTTTTCATCAAATTTAGATGATTTAAAAAAATATAAAGTTATATTTGTTAATTATGATACAAAAATTCAAAAAAATGACTCAAGCAATTTTCAATTATTGTTTAATAAGATTAAAAAAATTTTAAAAATTGCAAGTAAAAATACATTAATTATAGTCACTTCCCAAATACCTGTTGGATCAATTAAAAAATTTGAAAATTTTGAAAAAAAATTTGTAAAAAAAAAAATAGAATTTGTTTATATCCCAGAAAATTTAAGATTAGGAAAATCAGTTGAAATATTTAAAAATCCAGATCGAATGGTATTTGGTATAAGAAATCTTAAGTCAAAAAATATTTCATCTAAGATTTATAAAAAAATAAAATGTAATAAAATTTTTGTATCTCCAGAGACAGCAGAAATGAATAAGCATGTGATAAATAGTTTTTTAGCTTGTTCAATTTCGTTTATAAATGAAATAGGAAATATTTCTAAAAAATTTCAAATACCTTTTGATGATTTAGAAAAATGTGTCAAGTCAGACAAAAGAATAGGATATCAATCTTATTTAAAACCTGGAAATGCCTTTTCAGGTGGTACACTAGGAAGAGATCTTAATTATTTGATAGAAATTTCAAATAAATTAAATCTGAGCAATAATCTTATAAAGTCAATCTATAAGAGCAATCAAATTCATAGCAGATGGGTAACTCATTATATTGAAAAAAATTTCAAATCTAATAAGTGCAAGATTTTACAAATTGGGTTAAGTTATACAGAAAATACATCCACTTTAAGAAGATCATTACCATTTCAAATTTTTAAATACTTAAACAAAAAATATAATATAAAATTTTGTGATAATGATTATATAATGAAATCAAAAGAAACTTCAAAATTCAAGAAACAGGCTATAGATTATTCAAAAAAAGATAAATTTAATTTAATTCTTATTTTTTCCGATAATTTTAATTTTAATCTAATTAAGCAAAATTTAAGAAAAAACACATTTGTTCTAGATGCAAATAGCTCAATAAAAACTAAAAATTTTTTTAAAAAATACAGATATATAAGTACTGAAAATGTTTAAAAAACAAACATTAAAAGGAAAAACTGTAATTATTACCGGTGCTAATAGAGGCATTGGGTTTGAAATGTCAAAATATTTTTTAAGGAAAGGTTGTATATTAATTCTTATTGGAAGAAGTAAAAAGAAAAATTTAGAATCTAAAAAGGAGCTTTTAAAACTTACAAATAAAAAAAAAAATATACTATTTGAACAATTAGACATATCAAATGAAAAAAAAGTTGATAAATTTTTTAAAAAAATTTTAAAAAAATATAAAAAAATTGATGTATTAATTAATAATGCCGGAATATATGGCCCAAAAGGATCTTTTGAAAATATCTCTTGGTCAGAATTGAAACGAACTTTGAATATTAATTTATTGGGATCTTTATATTTGATAAAAAAAATATTACCTCATTTCAAAAAAAATAATTCTGGTAAAATCATTCAATTTTCTGGTGGAGGTGCTAGTTCAACATTTCCTTTTTTTTCACCATACTCAATAAGTAAGACAGCAATTGTGAGATTTGTTGAAAATTTATCTAAAGAAATTGAAGGTTCAAACATTGCAATAAATGCAATAGCTCCAGGACCTGTAAACACCAGAATGCTTGATGAAGTATTGGACTCAGGACCAGACAAAGTAGGAAAAATTTTTTATGAAAAATCGTTATTACAAAAAAAGAAAGGTGGGACAGATATCAAGAAAATTATTGATCTAGTTGAATTTTTAATACTTGCTAATAGTTCTGATATAAGCGGAAAATTAATAAGTGCCTTATGGGATAATTGGAAAATTTTTAAAAAGAAAAAAATGATATTAAAAAATTCAGATTTTGGAACCTTAAGAAGAATTGCTGGGAGAGATAGAAAACTAAACTTTTTTGACAAATAAATATGAAAAAAATTGGAATTATTGGATGTGGTTTAATTGGATGGAAAAGAGCAATATCTTTAAAAAAAAATCAAATTGTAGGTTGTTTTGATTTAAATAAAAATTCTGCAACCAAATTTGCAAAATTCTTTAAATGTAAATTATATCAAAATATAAACGATTTAATTAAAGAAAAAAAAATTGATATTGTATTTATCTGCACTATCCATAAGCCTTTACATGAGATTGCCTTAAAAGTTTTAAAAGAAAATAAACATATGCTAATTGAAAAGCCAGGCGCAATAAATTTGAAATCATTAATTTATTTAAGAAAAAAGGCAATAAAAAAACCAAAAGTAAAAATACACGTGGGCTATAATCATCGATATCACCCATCAGTTTTATTAGCAAAAAAAATAGTTGATCAAAATAAGATTGGAAAACTAATGTATATTCGTGCGCGTTATGGTCACGGTGCAAGATTAAATTATAATAAAGAATGGAGAATGAAAAAAAAATTATCTGGAGGTGGGGAATTAATAGATCAAGGCTCACATTTAATTGATTTATCAAGATTATTTTTAGGAAATCTTGATTTAAAATATTCTAAACTAAATAATTTTTTTTGGAAAACTAGAGAAAAGATTGAGGATAATGCTTTTTTAATTTTAGAAAACAGGTCAGGAAATATTTCATCTTTACACTGTTCTTGTACTGAATGGAAAAACAAATTTTCATTTGAGATATTTGGAAAAACTGGAAAATTAGAATTATCAGGATTAGGAGGAAGTTATGGAGTAGAAAAATTAATTTATTATAAAATGAAAAAAAGAATGGGAAAACCATCTATAAATGAGTGGATTTTTCCAAAAAATGATAATTCATGGAAATTAGAAGTAGATGATTTTTTTAAAAAAATAGAAAATAATAAAAAAGTGTTTTCCGATTTAAATAATTCAATAGAAAATATGAAGATAATTTATAAAAGCTACAAAAATTATTTATGATTATTGCAAGAAGCCCATTAAGAATATCATTAGGAGGTGGTGGAACAGATCTGCCATCATTTTATAAAAAATTTGAAGGTTTTTTAGTTGCAGGTGCTATCGACAAGTATGTATTTACGTCAATGATAGAACCTTATAAAGATGGAATTTTTCTGAAATATTCAAAAATTGAAAAAAAAAAAAATATTCAAACAATCTCACACCCAATTATAAGAGAAACATTAAAAAAATATGATAATAAAATAAAAAGAATTGAAATAACTACTTTAGCTGACATTCCATCAGGGACAGGGCTGGGGTCGTCAGGAAGTTTTACAAATTCTTTAATAAAATGCTTATTTGCACATAATGGTAAAAAAATTTCATCTTATAATTTAGCTGAAGCATCTTGTGATATAGAAATAAATAAACTTAAAGAACCTATAGGCAAACAAGATCAGTATATATCTTCATTTGGAGGTTTAAAAAAATTTTATTTTAGAAAAGATGGAAAAGTAAAAGTTGAAAATTTAAATATAAAAAAAGATACATATTTAAAATTAGAAAATAATTTATTATTATTTTTTACTGGATACACACGATCAGCTTCAAATATTCTTAAAAAACAAAATAGTATGTCTAATAAGAATAATCAAAAAGTTTTACAAAATTTAATTGAGGTAAAAAAGATAGGAATTGAGAGTTGTAAACTGTTAGAAAATAGTGACTTAAAAGAATTCGGGGAGTTGATGAATTCTCAATGGGTAAAAAAAAATGAAAGATCACCAGAGGGAACGAATAAAGAAATTAAATTTTTATATAATCACGCTCTGAAAAATGGAGCTATAGGAGGTAAATTAGTTGGAGCTGGTGGAGGTGGATTTTTAATGTTTTATTGTAAGGATAAAAAGCGACTTAGAAATGAAATGAATAAATTTAAAGTTCAAGAATTAAAATTTAATTTTGATAATAGAGGAACAATTATAATTTAATTAAATGAGAACTTGTGTCATTCTTTGTGGTGGTTATGGGACTAGAGCTAAAAAAATAAATAGTCTTTTACCTAAAATTTTGATTAATGTTCATGGAAAGCCTTATTTATTTTGGATATTAAAAAATTTAGAAAAAAAAAAAATTCAAGAAATAATTCTATGTGCGGGGTATAAAAGTGAAAATATTTATTCATATTTAAAAAAAAATAAAAATAACTTTAAATTGAAAATCAAAGTAGTTTCAGAAAAAAGTGGTAAACTTTTAGGCACAGGAGGCGCAGTAAAAAATTCTCTAAAATTTTTTAAAAGTAATGACTTTCTAGTAATGTATGGTGACACTTTCTTATTTTTTGACGTTAATAGATTATTTAAGTCTTACAAAATAAATAATAAACCAATATTAATGACAGTATACAAAAATAACAGTAAGCATTATAAAAATAACATTAAGATTGATAAGTATCTTACATATGACAAATCCAATAAAAAAAACGACTATAAATATATTGACTATGGTGTATTAGTAATAAATAAAAAAGTTTTTAAAAATCAGCCAAAAGTTTTTGATTTATCGAAACTTTTGAAAAAATACTCTATGGATAAAAAAATTTCACATTTAAAGATTAAGAAAAAATTTTTAGAGATTGGAAATATTGAAAGTTATAAAAATACCTTAAGAAATTTTAAAAAAATCAAAAATGAAATTTACAAATAATTATATAAAAGAGCTTAAAGAAGCTCTTAATGAAATTGATCTAAAAAAAGTTGAGTCAATGATTAAAGCAATCAAAACTGTAAAAGATAAAAATGGAAGAATTTTTTTTCTTGGAGTGGGTGGAAGTTCTGCAAATGCATCCCATGCTGTTAATGATTTTAGAAAATTATGTGGTATTGAAAGTTATACTCCTACAGATAATGTTTCAGAACTAACAGCTAGAACTAACGATGAAGGTTGGGAAAATACATTTGCTCCTTACTTGCATATTTCAAATTTAAAAAGAAAAGATTTGATTTTTATTTTTTCCGTTGGAGGTGGAAATAAAAAACTAAATGTAAGCACAAATTTGATAAAGGCAATTGATTATGCAAAGAAAAAAAAATCAAAAATTTTATCTATTGTTGGAAAGAAATCGGGATATGCGCAAAATAAATCTGATCTTTGCTTAATAGTGTCGAAAAATAATAAAGAGTTTGTTACTCCTTTTTCAGAGTCTTTTCAGCCATTGGTATGGCATTTAATTGTGTCACATCCTCTACTTAAAAAAAATAAAACAAAATGGTGAAATAATTGCGAAGAGCTATATTTTTTGATCGGGACGGAGTATTAAATCGTGCAATTGTTAAAGATGGCAAACCTTATTCACCAACAAAAAATAGCGAACTGTTTATTAATATTGAAGCAAAAAAAGTTATAGAATATTTTAAAAATAGAAATTTCGTTTGTATAGTTGTAACTAACCAGCCCGATGTAGGAAGAAATAAAGTTAAAAAAGAGTTTGTTATGAAAATCAATAAAAAACTAAAAAAAATTTTAAAATTTGATGATATATTTACTTGTTATCATAGAAATGACTTAAATTTTGATAAAAAACCTAATCCTGGCATGATATTTAAGGCAAAAAAAAAATGGAATATAGATTTAAATAAAAGTTATATAGTAGGCGATAGACATAAAGATATTTTAGCAGGTTTAAATGCGGGACTTAAAACTATATATCTGTTTAATGATTATAAAAAAGATAAAAAACCAAAATTTTATCATTTTAAAATAAATTCTCTTAAAGAGATTATGAGAAAGGTTAGATATGATTAAATTACTTAAAAAATTAAATGTAAAAATTTTTGCTGATGGTGCTGACTATAAATCTATGATTGAACTAAGTAAGAAAAAATATATTCAGGGACTAACAACAAATCCATCACTAATGAGAAAAGCCGGAGTGAAAAATTATGTAAATTTTGCAAAAAAAGTTTTAAAAAACATAAAAGGAAAATCAATATCTTTAGAAGTCTTTGCTGACACAGAAAAAGAGATAGAAAAACAAGCTTTATTTCTATCAAAGTTAGGAAAAAATGTATTTGTTAAAATACCCATAATGAATACTAAAAAAAAATATTTATATAAATTAATTAATAAGTTATCGAAAAATGGTATTAAGTTAAATATCACTGCAATAATGACTGAAAATCAAATAAAAAATTTGATTAAAAATTTAAATCCAAATGTAGAAAATTATATTTCAATTTTTTGTGGCAGAATAGCTGATACAGGACGAGACCCTTTGCCAATAGTTAAAAAAACAAAGAAAATGATACAAAATAAAAAGAATTTTAAAATTATTTGGGCTAGCACTAGAGAAGTTTTTAACATTTTTCAGGCCAACATGGTTAAATGTGATATTATTACAGTTTCTCCGAATTTTCTGTCAAAATTAAATTTTATTAATTATAACTTAGAAAAATTTTCTTTAGAAACTGTTAGAACTTTTTATAAAGATGCTAAAAATTCTAATTATAAAATTCCAATTAAATAATGAAAAATACTTTTAAAAATAAAACTGTTTTAATAACTGGTGGAACAGGTTCATTTGGGAAAACTTTTTTAAACTATCTATTGCTTAAAAAAAAAAATGTAAAAAACATCGTAATATTTAGTAGAGACGAGAAAAAACAATTTGATTTAAGGAATAAAATTTCTAGCTCAAAAGTAAAATTTATAATTGGAGATGTAAGAGATTATAATAGTGTTCTTGATGTGATGCAAAATGTAGATTATATTTTTCATGCTGCCGCACTAAAGCAAGTTCCTTCATGTGAATTTTATCCATTAGAGGCTGTAAAAACAAATATTTTAGGTACAAATAATATTTTAACTGCAGCAAACAGAACTAATGTAAAAAAAGTTATTTTCTTAAGCACAGATAAATCTGTGCAACCTGTAAATGCAATGGGCATGTCAAAAGCATTAATGGAAAAAGTTATAATTGCAAAATCAAGAAATATAAGAAAAAATTTAACTCTATGTATTACAAGATATGGAAATGTTATAGGTTCTAGAGGTTCTGTAATCCCAACTTTTATTGAACAGATAAAGAAAAATAAGAATATTACAATAACTGATCCTAACATGACTAGATTTATGATGACCTTGGAAGAAGCTGTACAATTAGTTATGCATGCATTTGATCATGGAAAAAATGGTGATATTTTTGTTAAAAAATCTCCTGCTGCTACAGTTGAAGTTATAGCAAAAGCACTTTTGAAAAGTTTTAAAAAAAATTTGAAAATTAAAGTTATTGGGACAAGACAAGGTGAAAAGAAACACGAGTCACTTTTGAGTAGAGAAGAAAAATCAATTTCTAAAAGTTTAAATCATTTTTATAAAGTAAATTTAATTAACTCAAAAATAAACTATAAAGATTATTTTTCGAAAGGTTCAAAAACAGAAAAAATTCAAGAATATAGATCTGATAATACAACTCGACTTAATATAATCGAAACAATTAAATTAATAAAAAAAAGTGGTCTAATTTAAGTATTAAAAAATGAATTCTTTAATAATTGGATCTAATGGATTTATAGGTAAAAATTTAAAGTTAAAGCTAGAAGAAGAAAATATTAATTATTACGAAGTTACAAAAAAAACCAAACTAAAAAAACTAGAAAATTACTGCAAAAAGGCAGATATAATATTTCATGTTGCTGGTCAAAATTTATCAAAATTAAAGTGGGATTTTAAAAAAAATAATGTTTTAATTACATATAAAATTTGTGAAATATTAAATAAATTTAATAGGAAGCCAAAATTAATATATCTATCAACAATAAAAATTAATGAAAAAACTAATTATGGTAATACAAAAAAAGAAGCAGAAAAAATTTTAAAAAAATTTTCTGTTAAAAATAAATCTCAAGTAAGCATTTTGCGATTGCCAAATGTATATGGAAAATGGTGCAATCCTAACTATAATTCATTCATTTCAACAATGTTATATAATATCCCCAGATCAATTAAGTTTAAAAAAATAAATTTTCAAAACAAAATAAAACTCATTCATGTAGATGATGTTGTAAGTAAAATGATTGGTTTAATTTATAAAAATCCTAATAAATTAATCTCAATAGTAAAACCAGATAAAATATTAACTATTAGAAAATTGTATGAAAGTATAAATAAAATGTGGTTTTGCCATAAAAATGGCTATCTTTATGAATATAAATCTGTTTTTGATAGAAAATTATATTCTACATTTTTAACATATATACCTAAGAAAAATTATCATAGGTACATAAAAAAATATGAAGACAAAAGAGGCATGTTTAGCGAATTATTAAAAAATAAAAAATCTGGTCAAATAAATGTATTTTCAATTAACCCTGGCGAAACAAGGGGAAAACATTATCATAATATAAAAAATGAAAAGTTTATAATTTTGAGTGGTAGTGTTGTTTTCAATATGAAATGTTTAAATACTAAAGAAAAAATTTCAAAAAAAATGAGCGCAAATAATATTAGCGAAATTGTTAGTGTACCCGGATGGATACATGAAATAAAAAATATTGGAAAAAAAGTTGCTATAATTTTGTTGTGGTCAAATGAAATTTTCGATAAAAAAAATCCCGATACTTATTTAAAAGCCTTATGAAAATGAAGCTGCTTACAGTTCTTGGTACAAGACCAGAAATAATCAGATGTTCTGAAATAATTAGAGATTTTAAAATAAAATTTAATCATAAACTTGTATTTACTGGTCAGAATTTTTCAAATGAATTATCAAAAAACTTTTTCGAAAATTTTAATATAAAACCTGATATTAATTTAAATATAGATAATAAAAATTCTAGCAAAGCTTTAAGTGAATTATTTATAAAAATAGATAAAGTTTTAGATGAATTTAGGCCAGATGCTTTTTTTGTTTTAGGAGATACAAATTCTGCTTTGGCCTCAATAGTTGCTAAGAAAAAAAAAATTCCTATTTTTCACTACGAAGCTGGTAATAGATGTTTTGATCATAGAGTTCCTGAAGAAATCAATAGAAAAATTATTGATAATACTGCTGATGTCAATTTAACTTATAGTTCAGTAGCTAAACAAAATTTAATTAATGAAAATTTTTCCAATGATAAAATATTTAATATTGGCTCTCCTCTTAAGGAAGTTTTTGAAGCAAATAAAGAAAAAATTTTAAATAATTCAATTCTAAAAGATCTTAAGTTAAAAAAAAATGATTATATTCTTTTAAGTCTTCATAGAGAAGAAAATATAGAAAATGAAAAAAATTTTTCAATTATATTAAATTCTATAGATTTTATTTCAAAAAGACTTAAAAAACTTGTCATTTTTTCAGTTCACCCAAGAACAAAAAAAAAATTAAAAAAATTTAAATTGAATAAATACTTTAAAGTTTATAAGCCATTCGATTACTTTTCTTATATGAACCTTCAAAAAAATTCACTTATTGTTTTGTCAGATAGCGGAAGCATTTCAGAAGAATCATACTTAATGAAATTTCCAGCTTTGAATCTTAGAGAAACTCATGAAAGACAAGAAGCTATGGAAAAAGCAACAGTGATAATGACTGATTTTAACCCTAAAAATTTACTTCATAATATTAATTATGCCATTTCTAGCATCGAAAAGTTGAACAATAAAATTATAGATTATGATCAAAATTTTGTTGCAAATAAAATTTCAAATATAATTATTAGTTATATAAATTATATAAAGAGAACAAATTATTTCAAATAATTTGATAAATGAAAATCTTAGTACTTTCGCAGTATTTTTGGCCCGAAAACTTTAAAATTAACGAGCTCGCTATTGAGTTAAATAAAAAGCACAATGTAGAGATTCTTACCAGCATTCCAAATTATCCATCTGGAAAAATCTATAAAGATTTTTCTAAATCTAAAAAAAAATTTTCTAATTATAAGGGTATAAAAATTTATAGATCGTGGCAGTTCTTAAGAGGAGATGGAAATAAATTAAGATTAATTTTAAATTATATAAGTTTTATAATTTCGTCTATTTTTTTTGGGTTAAGTTTAAAAAAAAAATATGATGTGGTATTTGTTTTTCTCCCTAGCCCTATATTGACAGCTATCAGTGGAATTATTTTATCAAAAATATTTAAATGCAAAATTAGTCTTTGGGTTTTAGATTTGTGGCCAGAAGTTTTAGCTGATCTTAAAATTATCAATTCAAAATATATTTTAAAAGTTTTAGATAAGATTATAAATTATATGTATCAAAAGTCTGATCTTATATTTGTACAATCAAAATCATTTGAAAAAATAATAAGAAAAAAGACAAAAAATAAAAAAATATATGTTTTAAATTCGTGGAGTGACAAAATTTTATTTAAAAGTGATAAATACATAAAAAAAACAAATTCTATCTTATACTTAGGCAATATAGGATATTCACAAAATTTCGAAAATTTAATTGAAGCAACCAAGATACTCGCTACTAGAAAAATTAATTTTCAAATTACAATAATTGGAAGTGGAAGAAAAGCATCCTGGCTTTCAGAAAAAATTGATAATGAACAATTAAATAAATTTATCAAAATTGAAAAATTTAAAAAAAATCATTTGCTAGGTAAATATATAAAATCTACAGATTTTTGCTTTTTATCTTTAAGAAAAGGAAAAGGATTAAATTCTACTATACCAGCTAAATTGCAAACTTATATGCAATGTTCTAAACCGATCATAGCTGTTTCTGATGGCGAAGTAAAAAATATAATAGAAAAAGCAAAATGTGGTTTTACTTCCAAGCCAAAAGATAGTCAGGAACTTGCAAATAATATACATAAAGCATTTAAGTTAGATAATAAAACTAAAAAGAAATATGGTAATAATGCCAAAAAATATGCTTTAAAAAATTTTGATAAAAAAAAAATCTTAAAGCAATTTAATAAAATTTTTGATCAAATTAATAAATAAAATTAGATATTAACAACAAATACTTTAATCTCAGCATTACTAAAATAAGGAGTAAACTTTATATTTGGATTTAATTCTTTAAATTCATAAAATGCTTTCTGCTGACCTTTGTCCTTGCGTCCATTAAAGCAAAACCAATCATCAAATACGATTAAGGTACCATCTTTTAAAAATTCTTTAACAAATTTTAATACTGGAACAGTTGAATAATAAAGATCACAATCAATATATACTATTGCAGCATCACCTTCTTTTAGTAGTTTATTTTTTAATTCTTCATTTAATACGTCGTGATAAAAACCTTTAATTATCTCATAATTTTCATTTTTAAATCCATTTTTTTTTAATATAAGTTCAAATTCCTCAGCTGACGTTTTAAATTTTCCTTTCCCCCAAATTTCTTGTTCTTTATTTTCTTCAACATCAGGCAGACCCTCAAAAGAATCAAATGCATAAAATTTAGTATTATTATTTTTATTAAACCATGATTTTTTACCAAAATTTCTGAGTGCATCAGAAAAAGTTCTTGCCGAGTGACAGCCAAATTCAAAGTAATTTCCTTTCATGGGCCTATTAAGTACTGTGAATTTTAATAATTTATAGAAACATTCTTTTCTTTCATTATTTGAAAACTTCTCATATTGGTCGATTAAAAGTGTTTGCTTAAAATAATATAATTTTCTTAAAATATTTTTTAATTTTAAATAAAAATAACTCATATTTAATTTGCTTGAATGAACGATATAAACAAATCTTCAAATTTATCAATTATATTATTTGATAATAAATACATTCCTTTATTATTTAAATGACAACAGTAATCTCTATACAAATTTTCATTATTTGATTCAAATATATATCTTGCATCAAATTTATATTTAGAATTTATATTTTGAATTTTAAATTTATCATAATATTTTTTAATTGGCTCTTCATATTTTTTAAAATTTGATATTTCTTGTTCTTCTTTAGTTAAAGGTTTTGAATTTTCAAAATATTGGTTTGGTTGCAAAACATGGATATAATCAAATTGATAACTTTTACTTAATTCAGAAATCATTTGAGAAGATTTTTCCCATAAATTAATGACTTTATTTAATTTTATTTCAAATTTTTCATCCTTAAACTTAGAAAGAAGATAGAAATCAGTATCAATTTGATTTTTAACTCCATAAATTTTTTTATGACAAGAATAAATTATGAAAAGATTATACAGTTCTTTGATTGGAAAAATACTTTTATCATGAATACTTTTATTAGAATTTTTTGTACAATTTATATTTTTATTAAAAGCTTTTATTTGTCGAGAATATTGTCTTGGATAAATAACATTATTTTTAATTGGTATATTTTCAGCAATAGATAAAGCCAACTCATTTAAACCATCTATATTAATTACAATATCAAATTTATAACCATTAAGTAAAAGATAATTGAATTTAAAAAGTTGTTGAGGTTGTTTTCCTCCAGGAATTGCAGCATTAAATACTTTAAATTTTGTTGTATTTAATCTGGAGTTCAAAGTTTTTTGAAATATATCAAATTTATTATACTTATCACTATTTATAATAAATTGATCATTAGAGTGATTATGAGATAAGTGAGTAGCAACAGAACCTCCTAAAATTAAAATTTTTATATCTTCTGGCTCAACTAAATCTGGCACGTGATAAAATAATGGCTCATTATTATTTAGATTATTTTTAACTATTTTAGATTTAGTGTCGCTGTAACCAAAAAATGGATGTGGAAAAATTTCTTTTTTTTCATTTTTTGAAAATCTTTTTTTAAAGGATTTAAAATCCTCGCTATACATATTTATATTAGTTTGCAGATAAATTACCCCGTATGCAAAAATATTTAAAATTAGAATTGTAGCTGAAAAATAAATAGTAAATTTTAATTTATTCATTTTATTTTTACCATGATAAAGAAATATACAGAAAGAAGAAATATTAAAGAGACTATAAAATTAGTATAAAAATATAAAAATAAACTTGTTAAAAACAATGTTTGAATTATCAAAATTGAATGTGAAAAAGAAAATTTTCTTATTAACATATGGTGTAAGTGTCTATTATCTTTTTTGAATGGATTTTTTTTGTTATAGATTCTCTCACAAAATAATCTAAACATATCAATACCAGGAATACCCATTAAAATAAAAATTTCTTCAACATTTTGAATTAAATTAGAATTATAGAATTTAATAAAAAAATAACTAAAAAAAAAACCTAGTAACAAAGATCCGCTATCACCCAAATAAATTTTATTTTGGTAATTATAATATAGAAAGGGTATTAAAGCTGAAATTAATACTAAAAAAATTATGTTATTAGATAGTATAAAAAAATAAATTAAAATAATTATAGAATAAATCCCACATTGTAAGTTTATTCCATCAAACATATTTAATGCGTTTAAATAAAGAGCCAAGCATAAAATAGTAAAATAAATTGTAATGGGATAAGTAGAAACAGAGAAATTTAAAAATTGAAACTCTAATTTTTTTATCAAAAGTTGATCATCAAAACTTAAAATAAAGAATAAAATTAATATTGTAATAATTAATTTTAAGTTTGCATTCAAATTATATTTATCATCTATAAAACCAAGTAAGAATATAAAAAAAGATCCAATGATCAAAGAATTTTTTATTAAATTTGATTTATCAAAAAAAAAAAATATGATCAATATATTAATAAATATTATTACACCGCCTATTAAAAAAATTTTTTTATTTAATCTAATAAAATCATTCTTATCATAAGCATTTAAATATTTCCCTATTATTTTAAAATTACTAAATAAAAAAATATTTATAAAAAAAATAACAAGTAATTTAAAATTAAAATAATCTTCCATACAATATTAGTTTATTAATCATAAGAATATTTTTATATAGAAATAATGAAAAAAAAGAAAAAATTAGTAGCAAGTTAATTTTTTTAGCAATTATATAATTATAATTATTTAATATTAAAAAAAATGTTATTAAGAACAATAATAGCGTACCCTTAGTGAAACCTGTTAATCCATAAACAAAAATAAAAGTAATAAAATGGAGAAAAGTAAATAGAAAATCTTTTTTTATTAAATATAAAAATACATGAAAAGATGCCAAAATAATAAAAGTGTATAAAGTCATATTAAAAACTAACAAAACTTCTTTAAGCAAAAGAGATTTTTTAACTATTAAACTATCATCAGAAAATTTTAAATTTATCAAATTAAATGAAAAATTATAACTAAGTTCGTTTCTAATTTTTTCAAATATATTAGATTTATCATAAGGATCTAATTTTTTCTTTTTTTCATTTTCAAAATTTTTAGTTAAATTAGATTTATATAAATTAATTTTGTTTAATAATTGATTGTATTCTAACAAATATAGTTGAATTCTATTTTCTGCCCTTATCTCTTTTGGAGAATTTTTTTCATGTTTCTCTTTTTGTTTTATTTCTAATAATAATTCTTTTTCCAAATCTTCTTTTTTTTTCACTAATTCTTCAATAGACGTATGTTGATAATTCATTGGTTTTAAAACATTGTTTTGATTATTATCAAAATTATAACCGACTGCTTTTGCAAGTAGTAAAGGCGAGGAATGAAATAATGGGAGTAAAATCAAAATTATCTTAAAAATAGTATTTTTTTTTAAGAACTTAATGTCCTTAAAAAAAATTATAAAAAAAGATAAATAGAATAAAACCGATAATCCAACATGTGTTAAAAAAGATAAAAAATAAAAAGTATAAAATAAATAATTATTATCTTTATGCAACATTGTTAAAATGAAAAATATTAAAACTATTTCTGATCTTGCAGAAGCAAGTGCAAAAACAAAAAAATAGTTACAACTTATTGTTACCAACAATACAAATATATCTTTTTTCAAATATTTTTTTAAAAGTATAGTTAATGATGAAAATAAAATAACATCTAATAAAAAATTAAACAGGTCATAAGTAATAAATTTTGGAAGAAATATTAGAATAGTACCAAAAAAAAATTCAGTTACCCAACCAGTAAGCATGTCATTCATAAAAAAAGGATTATCAATAATTAATTCATTATTATTATATATTAATTCATAAAATTCATGGTCTCCGTGACGAATAAATGGGTATAAAAATAAAAGAGATATAGGAATAAAAATTCCTAAATAATATTTTTTAATTAAATCAATTACTTTGTAATTCATTTTCTTTTATTTTGTTTGCAATATTATCTGATATTATAGTGTAGACCCATGGTCGATAATGACCAGATGAATGACTGTTTGCAATAGGAAGTTTAGACAGTTTTGATTTTATTTTTTTAAAATCTTTACACCAATCAATAAAGTTGATGTCATTATCTATTGACCATTCTTGAAGTTTTTTATAATTAGTTGCCTCAACACCGTTACACTGATACCAAGATATAAATAGTTTTATATTGTTTGTATCAGCTAATTTTTTTAACCTTAAATATTTTTTAAAATTAGTATTTGTTTTGTCGTAGTCTATTTCAGTAGATTTAAATGTATTTTTTAATCTTATTTGGGATAAAATTAATTTAATTCTTTTAAGTATCTCAATATTATTAGCTAATATACCTATAGTATATCCCATGCCAAAAAAACGAGGAGAACCTTCAACTAAATGATTATGTCTATAGCCAGAAAGAAATAAATGATCATCTCTTACATCATTACCAACGCCCAGATAAACAATATAATTTGGTTTTAGTTTTTCTAAAAATATTTTAGTTGTTATAAAAGATTGTTCAAATCCAAATGCTGAAAGACCTAAATTTACAACACCAAAAGAAATATTTTCTATTTCTTTGTCAGTATTTAAATTAATAAAAAGTTTAAAGGGATATGAGCTAGTTGGTGAAACCCCAGTTCCTTGAGTAACTGAATCTCCAATAGCAAATATAATTCTATCATAATTACTAAAATCATCTTCGAAGTTAAAAGTTCCAAGTTTATTAGTAATATATTCTTGTCTATGGTCTGTGATTTTTACTAAATTTAAATTTTTTTTTACTGCGACTCCTAAATCTTCATTATATTCGTATGCATTAAACGGACCTGTGAAGTAAACTGGGGCAAACAATTTTAAACATAATTCAAGTAATAAAACTAATGCTCCAAAAAATAAAATATTTTTTAAGAGATTAATGTTTTTATTCATAAATAAATGAGTTATTAGGTTCCAAATGTATACGAATTTTTATAATTTTAATTTAGTTTTTAATCATTATATATAATGAAAATTTTTAAATTATACTATTTTTTTCCAATATTCCTAATAACAGGACCATTTTTGCCCGACTTAATGGTTTCTACATCAAGTTTATTTTTCTTATATTATTTTTATAAAAATGAAAAAGACTATCTAAAAATTAATTTTTTTTATTTATTTATCATAATAAATTTAGTTTTTATAATTTCTTCTTTAAATTCTTATAATTTAATATTTTCTCTTAAATCATCATTGCCATACTTACGAATTTTTATATTTCCTATAATTATTTATTATTTGTTGGAAAAAAAAATAATAAATTTGAATGTTTGTTTTAAGATTTTAATTACTGTTGTTTTATTTTTATCCTTAGATGGTTTGTTTCAATTTTTATACGGAGTTAACATTTTAGGTTTTAAATCACCATTGAACTATAGAGTTACTGGATTTTTTGGTGACGAGGCTATCTTAGGATCATATTTAAGCAAAATTATTCCATTAATAATTTCAATTTATATTTTTTTAAATTATAAAAAAGATGAAAAAATAAATGTTGTATTTTTAATAACAATTTTTTTCGGTATTTTGTGTATATTTTTATCTGGCGATAGAATGCCTTTTGGTACTATTATTCTATATTTATTATTGATAAATTTATTTTCATTTAATTTAAAAAAATTTATTGCAAGTTCATTTTTAGTTTTTTTCATATTGACTTTATTATTTTCTAATAATTTATTAAAAAATAGATATATAAACATGACTCTTCTTCAGTTATTTGAAAAAGACATCACTGAAATTAATCAAGAAAAAAATTATATAGATCAAGACAATATTAAAAAGAAAATAAATTTTGATTATTCTAATATTTTAAATTCTAAAATTTTATTTTTTTCAAAATCTCATAATGAGCATTTCAAAAGTGCGTATTCAATTTTTAAAAAAAATAAAATAATAGGATCTGGGCCAAATACTTTTAGAATAAATTGTTATCCAAAATTTTATGAACATAGTCATAAATGCTCTTCTCATCCTCACAATATTTATCTACAGTTATTAGCTGAAGTAGGAATTGTGGGTATTTTAATCTTATTAAGTTTCCTTATTTTTTTCATTTATAAAGTATTTGAAGGTGTTAAATTAAGAAATAAATCTCAAATTTATATATTTATTCATTTATTTGTTATGATTTTTCCTATCTCTACTTATGGTAATTTCTTTAATAATTTTAATTCAATTATTTTATTTTATCCAATTGGTTTTTATATTTATATTCTTAGTAAAAGTAATTATAAATCTAAGTAAAAAAATTTGTAACCATTTATTATCTTTAATGACAATCTATTATGTAAATCAAAGTGACTGCATGGAGCAAAATTACTCATACAAACTCCTCCATTAATAGTTTTGTAATAGGCGAACTTATCTTTAATAAAAATTTTTTTGACTTGAGGTGATGTTAAATTTTTGGAATTATAATCATAAATATTTGGCCATAGATTTTGAGACAAGTCATATTTTAGTAAAAATTTAGAAATTAAAACGAGGATTATGATATTTATAAATTTAGGTTTTAAATATTTTTTAAGATTTGATTTACTAATAATAGGTAATATTGCAAAGCTAAAAACAATAAAAGTAATTATATAAGCAGCTCCATATCTATAAGTTGGAAAGTTTTCAAACCATATAATCGTACCCGTCAAGCTCAATATGAAAATCTGATTAATTCTAATTTTATCAGATTTATACGATATCAATTGTTTTTTTGGGTTTTTATTAATTCTTAAAAAAACAACGAGACATATCAAAATGAATAAAATTGGAAAAGTTTTCTTAATCATCATACTTTTGCCATGTCCTTTGAGCCACGTAGGTCTCCAATTTGTTTTAAGATAATCTTGATAATTTATTTCTCTGTTAATTCTATTAGGGTGATCTTTTGATCTGGCTTCGTTTTCCAGAGAAACTTTATCTGCTGAATTCATATTTGTAACTAGTGAACTACTCCAAAAAACTTTTTTACTACATGTTATTTCTTTTGGAAAAAGCAAACATCCTGAAATAACAATGTTTTTAATGAACCAACAGGATAAGAAGAAAATTAAAATCAGATTTTTTTTCTCTAATAAAAATTTAAAATTTTTATTAATAAAAATAAAAAGTAATGGCAATATTAAAACAAGTATTAATGTAGATTTATTTTGAAATGTAAGAATTGATAATAACCCAATTAGGAAAAATGATTTATAACTATTTGGGTCTAATTTGATAAAATAGTATATACAAACCAAGAATAAAATATGAGCAGGAACATCATTGCCATATCCGCTATATCTATTCATGTCATATAATATTTGAAATAGAAAAAAATAACTTACAAAAAGTAAAAGATTATTATTTTGTTGATTTTTTATTTCTTTGTAAAAAAAACTTACAATACTGAAATATATAATAGCCGGTATTATAATTAAGCCTTTGTCAAAAAATATTAAATTTTTATAACCTGCTGCTAAATATTGTATTATAGATGTATGCGCAAACCTAAAATGAAGATTTGCTGAGCCAAAAATAATTTTTTCAGAATTCAAAATATTCATGTAGGGGTAATGGTATAATCCAGCATCTGGTCTATTAATATTATCGAATGAAACAAGCAAAATAAAAAAAATCGTAAATTTGAAAGAAAACAAAATTATTTTTTTTATATCTTTAGATTTTATTTTATAAATAAAAACTAATGGTAATAAAAAAATTAGAGTATTTAAGTAAATATTTAGTGAAAAAAAAAAATTCAATATTAAAAAAATATTAGAGAAAAAAATAAATGAAAATATTAAATAAATATTTTTTTGTTTATAGTCAAAATTTTCTTTAAAAAAAAATTTATTAAAACTATATCCAGAAATAATCATTTGCACGCATAAAATAGATGGCAAAGAAATTAATAAGATTAGTTCCATTAAATATAGCATGATCAAATATTTTTTTCAGATTATATTAATAATTAATTTTTTTTTTTAGATATTAAATAAAGATAATCATTCAACTTTTCTACTGTAAAGTTTTTTAATTTTTCATTATTTTTTATTTTATTAAATGTATTCTTTTTTTTGAAATACCATAGAATAGAGCTGCTACAATTATTAAAATCAGTATTTTCCACAAATTCCTCAGGAAAATTAAACACCCATATTTTAGAGTCTTTTTTGTTCAGATTGTAATAATTAATTAAGTAATAATTGTATGCAATAATATGTTCATCCACAAACACTTTGCTACAACTGGGCAAGTTTTCTATTATTTGATTAATTTTTTTTGGGATTTTCTTCTTTAATTGATCGGTATATTGAATTGTACCAAGCTGACTTTGTATCTCATACTGTATCTTGTTAAAATTCAAAATTTTACTTATTATAATCGATAAAGATAAAATAATGACAATAAAAAATATTAAAAATTTATTTAATGAAATTGGTAAATTTTTTTTTAAAATATTAATATAAATACCTGTATCGTTTGATGTTTTTGAAAGTAAATAAAAATTTGAAGATGCAAAAATCATTGTAATAATAAATCTTCCATTTCTCTCGTCATAAGAACCATATTTTGAAAAAAAGTAAAAACCAATTATCGAAAAAATAAGAATAAATATTCCGTATTTGCAATAATCATTTTTTAAATTTGAAAAATTTAAAAAACTTATGAATATTATTATGGCAAGTATAACTTTATTATAGCTTTCAAACAAAACTTTAAATGAATCAAAATGATTTTGGGCAGCTTCAGATTGTAAATGACTGAAATTCGTATCTAATGTACTCTGATTAAAAATTAAATCATAAAAAAACATGAATGGATTAAAAATTTGATCAAAACTCAAAAAAGATATGATGAAAACAAAGGATACTAAAGTTAAATAAAATAATTTATAGAAATTTATTTTTTTTTTTAAGAAAAGTATTAGTAAAAATAGAGAGCTGATAAAAGGCATTAAGAATCCTACCTGTTTAGTAATTGAGCCAATTCCTGCAACAAGACAAAAAAGTAATAAGAAATTATTTTCTTTTTCATCTAAAAGGTAAATAATAAATATATGAAAAAAAATTAGATATAAAATTGCAATATATGTGTCCATATATCCAACCAAAGCTGTTCTTTTGAATATCCAAAAAAAGATTACAAGAAAAATTAGATTATAAAAAAATAATAATTTTTTACTTTTAAAGAAAAAATATAAAGTAATTATCAATAGTATAGGTAAAATAAATTGAGATAAACTTGGAATTATCCAATTATCAAAACTAGACTCACTTTTATATATTAAAGCCCATAATCCTGGCCAAAATACTGGATATGTTCCATTAGGCTTAAAATCATTTAAGTAAAGTGACCATGCCCATCTCCCATTCCACTGAAACACAGCATCTCCATGCACAAATACAGGTATGTATTTTGATAACAGAATACTAAAAAAAATTAAAAAGATTAGTAAAAAATATATTAAAAAATAATTTATTTCATTTAAGTTAATTTTAATCTTATTTCTATTGTTGAAAAAAATAACTGCTAAAGAAAAACCAAAAAAACACATTAGAGTAGCAAATGAAAAGTTAAGGTTAAATATATTGATAAAATAAATAAAAAACCAAGAGAATGATAATGAATAGATTATTGACGATAAAAATAATTTTTCAAAATTTTTAAAATTATTCAAAGTCAAATATATTGAAGCTCCTAGTAAAAATAAAAAATAATAAAACGCAAAAAAACTTTTTATGATCATCAATCAATTATTTTATAACTTATTTTTTCTTGATCGTTATTATTGATATTTTTGAGTTTAAAGTTTAAATCTGAAATCGAGTAAGATATTATACCCATTACAAATATAAGCATTGAGGCTATTATTAATATTGATGCAAGAATTAGAGATTGCACATGGCCATTCCCACCAGAAAAGTGAATAAATAAAAATCTAAGTGAAATTAAAATTCCAGGGATCAAAAAAACAAAACTTATTATAGAAAAAAATTTAAATGGAAAATACTTATTAAAATTTTTTAATATAATTATCGTCTGTTTTTTTATGTATTCAGAGTTACTTTTAAATAATCTTGATGGTCGTAATTTTTTAGAATTAGTTTTAATATATTTTGAACCTATATTTAATTTTTTCCATGAAAAAATAATTAAACTTTCAATAGTATAAGAAAAATTATTTTCAATTTGGAACTTATTATTAAAACAATTTCTATTATATATTCTAAAGCCAGATGTGACATCATGAATTTTAGTTCCTATTATTAAGCTAACAATCCAAGATCCCAATACTTGAAAAAATTTTTTGTAAAATGACATATTTTGATCTTTAATAATATTTCTTGAACCAACAATCATGTCTAGATTGTTTATATTCATCTCAGAGACTAATGCTTTAATATCCTCAGAGTCATATTGGTTGTCTGCATCTAATACACACATTAAATCAAATTCTGATTGAATGAAGTAATTTACCATCGAATTAAAAATTTTTGCTAATCCTTGGTGTTTTTCATGAGAAAGAACTTTTAAATTTAAATTTTTTGCTTCCTCAATTGTTTTATCTTTAGAACAATCATCAACAACAATTACTTCATGCTCAGAAATAGACTTAAATTTTTTTGGAATTGAATTATATGTTTCGCTCAAATTCTTCTCTTCATTATAGCAAGGTATGAATATCAATAGTTTTTTCATTTTTTTTTAATAAGGTTTATCACAAATGGATACAAAAAGTATTTGATAATAAAACTAGTTATAATACTTGCTGACCAAGCATAATTAATATTATTTAATTGATTGAACAAGTATAAAAAAAACCAAAGTTCAAAAAATCTAAAAATAATTGATAAAATAAGCAGTGTAAAAAACAAAGATTTATCATCTTTAACTTTAAAAGTCTTTTTAAGAAAATAAAAATTATAAAAAAAAATTAGAATTACAGTTATTTTGGAGGATATATTTGGATTATCTGTAAAAAAATTGATTATATTGAGCACAATTATTGAGCCAACAAAGCTACCAAAAGATATAAATAAAAAATTAATTTTTTGTTTATTAATTATTGAATTCATTTATTTAAAAATAAGTTTATTTATTTATATAATTGTATATCAGTTAGTTAATGAAAAAAAAAATATTGATTACTGGTTCATGTGGCTTGATAGGTAGTGAATTAGTTAATTTTTTTTTAAAAAAAAAGTACAAAGTTATTGGAATAGATAACAACTTAAGAAAATATTTTTTTGGAAAAAATGCCTCAATTTCTTGGATAAAAAAAAAAATTTCAAAAAATACTGATTACAATCATAATAATATTGATGTTAGAAATTTTAATGCTGTAAAAAAAATTATTAAATCTAATAAAGATATTTTAGCAATTATTCATTGCGCAGCTCAACCCTCACATGATTGGGCTAAAAAAGAGCCTCTTACAGATTTTGATATCAATGCAAGATCTACTCTTAACCTACTTGAGTTGACAAGAGCTTATTGTAAAAAATCATCTTTTGTTTTTATGTCATCAAATAAAGTTTATGGTGACAAGATTAATGATAAAAAGTTTGTTGAAAAAAAACTAAGATATGAAATATCAAATAAAGATAAATATCATAAATATGGAGTAGATGAAGATTTATCAATTGATCAAACTAAACATAGCTTATTTGGTGTTTCAAAAACATCTGCAGATTTAATGGTTCAAGAGTATGGAAAGTACTTTAAAATGAAAACTGCATGTTTTAGAGGAGGGTGTCTCTCTGGACCACTTCATAGAGGAGCAGAACTTCATGGATTTTTATCTTATTTAGTTAAATCTTATGTCTTTAATAAAAAATATAAGATTTTTGGTTATAAAGGAAAACAAGTTAGAGACAATATTCATAGTAAGGATTTAGTTCAAATGATTTTTGAATATTTAAAAAAACCTAAGATTGGTGAAGTTTACAATGTTGGTGGGGGAAGAAAATCAAATTGCTCGATCCTTGAAGCAATAAAAATATGTGAAAAGATTGGTAAAAAAAAATTTAATTATGAAATTTTGAAAGAAAATAGAATTGGAGACCATAAGTGGTGGATTACGAATTGTAATAAATTTAAAAAAGATTATCCGAATTGGAAACAAAAATACAACATATATGAAATTATTTCAGAAATTTACTTTTCATATAAAAAATAGAATTTTTATTTAAATGAATAATAAATTTAAGCTAACAATAATAATTCCTTGTTACAATGAGGAGAAGACTATTAATGAAATTTTAACTAGAGTTGAAAATGTAACAAATATTGAAAAGCAAATAATTGTAATTGACGATTTTTCAAGTGATAATTCAAAAAGCTTAATACAAAATTTTCATTTTAAAAGCAAAAGTAAACTCATTTTCCATAAACAAAATAAAGGAAAAGGTGCGTGTATAAAATCAAGCAAGGAATTTATAAATGGTGATATAGTTTTGATACAAGATGCGGATCTTGAGTATAATCCAGAATGTTATCCTGATTTAATTGAACCAATATTACAAAATAAGTCAAATATAGTTTATGGTTCAAGAGTTTTGGGAAAGAAAAAGTTATTCAACAATCAATATTCAAAAAAATATTTAGTAATAGGAAATTATTTTTTAACGTCTTTTTCTAACTTGATAAACAATCAGACCTTAACGGATGCTCATACTTGCTATAAAGTTTTCAAATATTCAATATTTAAACAGATTAATTTAAATGAAAATGGTTTTGCGTTTTGTCCAGAAATTACTACCAAGCTATCAAATTTAAATGAAAAAATTATAGAACTACCTATTGAGTATAATGGAAGAAGTTACAAAGATGGTAAAAAAATTAAGTTATCTGACGGAATAGAGGCCATAACAAGCATAATTAAATATAGATTTTTTAAAAAAAATTAAAAATTTAAAATGAAGAATTATAATTATATATATATATATGTATAAATTTCTGTTAATTACTTTTCATTAAATTTATCAATATGAAAAAAAAAGCTTTAATATTTGGAATTACTGGACAAGACGGAGCTTATTTGTCAGATTTATTGATAAGTAAGAACTATGAAGTCCACGGAGTTAAAAGAAGATCTTCTTCATTAAATACCACTAGAATAGACCATCTTTATGAAGAGCCACATAAAAGAAATAGAAAATTTATTCTACACTATGGAGATGTAACTGATAGTTTTTCAATTTGTTCGATTATAAAAAAAGTACAACCCCATGAAATTTATAATTTAGCAGCTCAATCTCACGTCGCAGTATCATTTGAAGTTCCAGAGTATACTGCAAATGCTGATGCTATAGGACCATTAAGAATTTTAGAAGCGATTAGATTAAATGACCCTAAAAAAAAGATTAAGTTTTATCAGGCTGGTACATCAGAGATGTTTGGTATGGTAAAGCAAATTCCCCAAAATGAAAAAACACCTTTTTATCCAAGAAGTCCCTATGCAGTTGCAAAGGTATATGCTCACTGGATTACTAAACATTACAAAGAGGCTTACGGAATTTTTGCTTGTAATGGAATTTTATTTAATCATGAAAGCCCTAAAAGAGGTGAAACTTTTGTTACTAAAAAAATAGTTAGTGCTTTATGTAAAATTAAACAAAAAAAACAAGATACCTTATTCCTTGGAAATTTAGACTCAAGGAGAGATTGGGGACATTCTATAGATTATGTTGAAGCTATGTGGAGAATGATACAAAACAAAACACCAAAAGATTATGTTATTGCTACAGGCAAACAATATTCTGTAAAAGATTTTGTTAACCAAGTTTTAAAAGAACTTAAAATATCTTTTAGATGGACAGGTAAAGGAATTAATTCAAAATGTTATGACACAAAAAATGGCAAATGCATTGTTAAATGTTCAAATAAATATTATAGACCATTAGAGGTTGACACTTTGTTGGGAGATTCAAGTAAAGCCCGAAAAGAACTTAAATGGAAGCCAAAGTATAATTTTAAAACTTTAATAAAAGAAATGGTAAAAGAGGAATTTCTTTAAGTCTATATATTTTCTTATGATACCTACCAATAAAAAGATTTATGTAGCAGGTCATAATGGCCTGGTGGGCAGTGCTATTGTGCGAAAATTAAAAGAAAAGGGTTATAAAAAGATCATAGTAAAACAGAGAAAAAAACTTGATCTTACAAATAAAGATAAAGTACTGAAATTTTTAAAAAAAAATAAACCACACTTCATATTTATTGCAGCAGCAAAAGTAGGTGGGGTATTTTTTAATTCAAAAAATAAAGCTGATTTTATTACAGAAAATATATTAATACAAACTAATCTAATACATGGTGCTTTTTTGGCTGGGGTTAAAGATTTAATTTTTTTAGGTTCAAGCTGTGTGTATCCCAAGAATGCAAAGCAGCCTATAAAAGAAGATTATCTTTTGTCTGGAAAACTTGAAGATACTAATGATGCTTATGCTATTGCAAAAATAGCAGGAATTAAAATGTGCGAAAGTTATAATTTTCAATACAAAACAAATTATAGATGTTTAATGCCAACAAACACATTTGGACCAAATGATAATTATGATGATTTAAAATCCCATTTTGTACCATCTTTATTAAAGAAAATTGATATTTTAAAAAACAATAATAAAAAAAACCTCATTCTCTGGGGCAATGGTAAGGCAAGAAGAGAGATTATTCATGTTGATGATTTAGCAGATGCTTGTATTTTTTTTATGAATAAAAAAAAAACATCTTCTTTAATCAACATTGGTACAGGTAAAGATTATAATATAAATTTTTATGCTAAATTAATGAAAAATTTGATCATTAAAAATAAAAAAATAAAAATAAAATATGATAAATCAAAACCAAATGGTATACTGAGAAAAGTTTTAGATATATCTCTAGCAAAAAGTTATGGCTGGAAACCAAAAATGACTTTAAAAAATTCAATTTTGAGATATTACGATTCATATCTGCAAGAAAAAAATAAATGAAAAAATATATAGTTGTTACAGGTGGTGCTGGCTTTATTGGCTCAAATTTAATAAAATTTTTAGTTGAAAAAACAAGTTATTCTATAATAAGTATTGATAACTATTCGACTGGAATAAAAAAAAATCATATTAAAAACAAGAGAATTAAATATATAAAAGATAATACAAAAAATATTTCGAATATTTTAAAGTTATATGAAAAAAATATACTAACGGTTTTTCATTTTGGTGAATTCTCAAGAATTTATCAAAGTTTTTTAAAAATGAATGAATGTATTGACTCAAATACGATTGGATCTAACGAAGTCTTTAATTTTTGTTTAATTAACAAGATTAAATTAATTTATTCTGCAACATCTGCTAGTTTAGGAAATAAAGGTAAGGATAAAAATTTATCCCCTTATTCGTTCACAAAAGCAAAAAACCTTGAGATGTTAGAAAATTTAAAAACTTGGTTTAAAATGAGATATGAAATCATATATTTTTATAATGTTTATGGTCCAAGACAAATAGATTCAGGAAGTATGGCTACTGTGATAGGTATTTTTGAAAATCAGTACAAAAGTAAAAAACATCTTACTGTTGTAAAACCAGGTTCACAATCAAGAAGATTTACACACGTAGATGATACTGTTAATGCATGTTATTTGGCATGGAAAAAAAATAAATGCAGGCATTATAGTATTTCAAATAAAAAAAAATATACAATATTGGAAGTTGCAAAAATGTTTAATTCTAAAATAAAATTTTTACCACCAAGACCAGGAGAAAGATATGCATCAGCACTAACCACAATGCATTTGTCTAATAAAGTTTATAGGCTATTTGGTAAAATTTCCCTCAAAACATACATAAAATCAATATTAAATATTAGTAAATAATAATTTTTCTCTGTTTACTTTAATCATTAATTAGATATAAAACTTTCGCCGGTAATTATTGCGAAAGTGTTATACCCGATCCCATACCGAACTCGGAAGTCAAGCCTTTCAGCGCCGATGGTACTTTGTCTTAAGGCACGGAAGAGTAGGACGTTGCCGGCATTAAAAATAGAAATTATGAAAATTAAAAGCTCACTAAAATCTGTAAAAAAAAGAGATTTAAACTCTAAATTAGTAAGAAGAAGAGGTAGAGTTTACGTAATAAATAAAACAAATCCTAAATTCAAAGCTAGACAAAAATAATCTTTATGGATAACGAAAACCATAAAAGCACTTGGAATAACTTTACCAAGTTTGTGTTGCGGGGAACTGCCGCGGTTATAGCAGTTTTAGTTTTAATGGCCATATTCTTATTGTAAGTTTGCTTATGATAATCGCCTCTGTTTCGGAAAATTTAGAAATTGAAAAAAGAGTAGCAATCACACCAGAGAGTGCAAAAAAATATATTTCACTTGGTATAGAAGTAACCTTACCTTTAAATTATGCAGCTCATCTAGGAATTGATGATGATGAATACTCTGACTCAGGTGTAAAAATCGATAAAGATGAAAAAAAAATAATTTCAAATGCTGATATAATTATTCAACTAGGTTTACCAACAGAGGACAAATATTCTTTGATAAAGGAAAATAAAACTTTAATTGGTATTCTAAATCCATATAGTAATAATGATAAATTAAAAGATTTAGTAAAAAAAAATATTAATGTTCTTTCATTAGAATTACTTCCCAGAATAACAAGAGCACAATCTATGGATATTCTTTCCTCACAAGCTAATCTAGCAGGTTATAAAGCTGTAATAGAGTCATTTGCTAAGTTTCAAAAAGCCATACCAATGATGATGACAGCAGCAGGAACAGTTCCAGCTGCTAAGGTTTTGGTTGTTGGAGCAGGAGTTGCAGGACTACAAGCAATTGCAACTGCAAAAAGAATGGGAGCAATTGTATTTGCTACAGATGTAAGAATGGCTTCAAAAGAACAAGTCGAAAGTTTAGGAGGTAAATTTTTAACTGTTGAAGGATCCGAAAACCTAGAAACAGCGGGTGGATATGCAAAAGAGGCATCAGATGATTTTAAAAAAAAACAAGAAGAATTATTAACTGAGACACTCAAGAAAATTGATATCGCAATTTGTACTGCTTTAATTCCAGGAAAAAAAGCTCCATTGATAATTAAAGAGTCAATGATTGACGTTATGCAATCTGGATCAATAATTTATGATTTGGCCGCAATACAAGGTGGCAATACTGCTTTTACAGAAGTTGATAAAACAATAGATAAAAATGGTGTCACAATTATGGGTGAGAGTAATATTTTAAATAGACTTCCAACCTCAGCATCAAATTTATATGCAAAAAATGTTTTTAATTTTGTTTCAAATCTTTACGATAAAGAAAATAATAAAATTAATATAAATTTGGAAGATGAAATAATTGAGAAAACTTTAATAAAATAAAACTATGGAAATTGATCCTTTTATATTTAGATTAAGTATATTTATCCTTTCAATATTTATTGGCTATTATGTGGTGTGGAGCGTAACACCA
>Ga0315339_1000377_pt1 | contig 59385 bp, 58 predicted proteins | sample ASW17metaG_FD_204514 | JGI IMG/M metagenome (GOLD analysis project Ga0315339, IMG submission 204514) | Ammonia-oxidizing marine archaeal communities from Pacific Ocean, United States - ASW #17 | ecosystem: Environmental > Aquatic > Marine > Oceanic | place: USA: California | collected 2016-12-05 | reverse complement strand
GCTAGCGGGCCTTTTCCAGGGGCCGCCAGGTTCGAGCAGCAGGCTCAGAACTTTACGCTGAAGCCGATCGAGATGACAGGGATCACTTTGAGCAGGTCCAGGTCGTCGTTGAGTTCGCCCTGCTCCTTCTGAACCTCCGCCTGTAGCTGCGCATCGGCTGCCACGCTCCGGCAGTTGGTGACGTTGCCCGCGCACGCGCTGCCGCCGAGGCTCAGGACCGCTCTCGGGGCTCGGGCGAAAACAGCGCCAAGCTCGAAAGGAATGCTCCATCGCCGATTGCCGCGGGGAACGATATTGCCCCATCCGACCCGTACGCTCGGGGCGACTCTCGACCTGAAGGTCACGGCGGCCGTGCCGGTCACGGGATCGGACGGATCGCTGATCAGGCTCGCGTCGCCGAGGTCGAACGTGCCGCTGCTCGGCACCCGCGCGTCCGCGGTGACCTCGTTGCCGTTGTACAGCATCACCCCAGGACTCACGTGAAAGCCGCCGCCGAACGGAAACCAGTCGAGGTGCGCGGAGACGGAGCGGAGTGTCAGTTGCGCCGCGAGCGCGAGGCCGTCGTTGTCGAAATCGTGGCTAAGACTGAAGGCGCTGAAGCCGCCGCGGATGTTTATCTTCTCGCTCACCGGAACGGCGACGTCGGCGCCGAAGCCCAGCGTCGAGACGGTGAAGGCGGCGCCGGCGTTGGAGTTCGGCGATAGGAGAACCTGAGCGGTAGCGGTGCGCGACCCCGCCGCGATCATCAGGCAGGCGAGCGCGCACGTCACAGATGTTTTCATTGATCGCTCCAGAGTGGTGATCGTATTCGTACAAGTGTACCTGAGCGTCCAATGACCGCACACTATACTTTCAAGGAATGACCCCTCGTCGTCGGCTGCTGGGCTACGTGCTCAGGTATCGCCGCTCGTTTCTGCTCGGCTTCATTTGCGTCGTCGTCACCGCTTCGATGGGACTCGTGGGTCCGTGGGTGTTGAAGTACGCCGTCGATGATCTGATGCTGGCCGTGGACGTCAGCAAGGTCCGCTTCTATGCCGGGGCCTTGCTGATGCTCGCCGCCGTCGGGGGTACGTTCCGGTTCCTGATGCGCCGGGTCATCATCGGCGCCTCCCGTGGCATCGAGTACGACCTGCGTAACGACTTCTTCGCACACCTGCAACAGCTCGATCTCGCGTACTTTCAGCGCCATCGCACGGGCGATCTCATGTCGCGCGCGACCAGCGATCTGGCCGCCGTGCGCATGATGATCGGCCCCGCCGTCATGTACTCAGCCACGACTGCACTCACCTTTGTCGTGGCTATCGGGCTCATGCTCTCGATCAATGTTCGGCTGACGTTGTTTGCGCTCGTCCCGCTGCCGTTTGTCTCCGTGTTCGTCGCTTATTTCGGTGCCATCATCCACCGGCGGTTCGAACGTATCCAGGCGCAGCTGTCGGAGATCAGCGCAATGACGCAGGAGACATTGTCCGGTGTCCGCGTCGTCCGGGCGTACCGCCAGGAGCCTTTCGAGATCGAGCGTTTCAGGGTCGCCAACGAGGAATACGTGCAGCGGAACAAGAGGTTGATTCGCGTCCAGGCGATGTACTTTCCGAGCATGGGCTTCCTGATGGGCATCGGCGCCCTCCTCGTGCTGTGGCTGGGCAGTCGGGACGTGGTGGCGGGCCGAATGACGGTTGGCGAACTGGTCGCGTTCAACGCGTACCTCATGATGCTGACGTGGCCGATGATCGCGTTCGGCTGGGTCACGAACCTGCTGCAGCGCGGCATGGCGTCGTGGGGGCGAATCCTCGAAGTGCTCGACAGTCGCCCCGCCGTCGCGGATGCGGAGGCAGTACCGGACCCGGCGGCCGCGGCGCACGCGATCGCGGGCCACCTGGAGTTTCGTCACCTCACCTTCGCGTACGGCGAGACGGTCGTTCTGCGCGACGTCTCCGCGGTGCTGTCCGCTGGGACGACGACCGCGATCGTTGGCCCGACAGGGTCCGGCAAGTCGACCTTGCTGAGCCTTCTCGCGCGACTTCACGAGCCTCCGGTGGGTACGGTCTTCGTCGATGGGGTCGACGTGCGACAGATCCCGCTGCCGGTGCTCCGGGGCGCCATCGGCTTCGTGCGGCAGGAACCCTTTTTGTTCGGCGCGACGATTGCGGAGAACATCGCGTTCGGCGCGCGCGACGACCAGGACCAATTAACGCGCGTTGAGGAGTCGGCCGCGGTGGCGCGCCTCGACAAGGATCTGGCGAGTCTGCCAGGCGGCTACGACACGATCATCGGCGAGCGGGGTATCACGTTGTCCGGCGGGCAGAGGCAACGCACGGCCATCGCGCGGGCGCTGATGGTCGACCCGAAAATCCTCATCCTGGACGACGCCTTGTCGGCCGTGGATACCTACACCGAGGAAGAGATTCTCGGACGGCTGTCTGGCGTGATGCGTCAGCGGACGTCGATCATCGTCTCGCACCGGGTGTCGACCGTGCGTTCCGCCGATCAGATTCTCGTCTGTGCCGACGGCCGTATCGTTGAGCGCGGCACTCACGACCAGCTCGTGGCCGCCGACGGGGTCTACGCCGAACTGTATCGGAAGCAGTTACTGGAAGAGGAGCTCGCGGTATCGTGACGCACGATGAGGACGTCATCGGAAAGGCGTACGACGCGCGGCTGATGCGGCGGCTCCTGACTTATCTGTACCCGTACCGTCCGCAGGTTGCACTCGCGGCCCTGGCGATCGCCTCGCACTCACTGCTCGAGCTCTTACCGCCCTATCTGATCAAGCTGGTGATCGACAGCTACATTCCGGCGGGCGATCTCTCGGGCCTTGAGATCATCGCCGTCGTGTTCCTGGCCTCTCTGACAGGATCGTTCGCGCTCCAGTACCTGCAGACCTCGACGCTGCAGATGATTGGGCAGCGGATCATGTTCGACCTGCGGATGCAGCTACACGGCCATCTCCAGCGTCTCGACCTCCGCTTCTACGACCGGAACCCGGTTGGACGGCTGATGACACGCGTGACGACCGATGTCGATGTCCTGAACGAACTCTTCAGTGCGGGAGTCGTCTCGGTCGTTGGCGACTTGTTCACGCTGGTCGGCATCATGGGCGTCCTCATCTGGCTCGATTGGCGTCTGGCGCTCGTGGCGTTTTCGGTACTGCCGCTCATCGTGCTGATTACGCAATGGTTCAGGTCCAACGTTCGCGAGTCGTACCGGACGGTGCGGATCTGGATTGCGCGGATCAACGCGTTTCTCCAGGAGCGGATTACGGGCATGACAACTGTGCATCTGTTTCGCCGTGAAGCACGGGACTTCGCGGCCTTCGATGACATTGACCGGAAGCATCGCGACGCGAACCTGCAGTCCATTTTCTTCTATGCCTTGTTCTACCCGGCCATCGAGTTCGTCAGCGCGCTGGCGGCCGCGCTGATTCTCTGGGTCGGGGGCGGGTCGGTCATCGAAGGCACGCTCACGCTCGGGTCGCTGGTGGCGTTTCTCATGTACGCCCAGCGTTTCTTCCGGCCGATCAGCGACATGTCGGAGAAGTTCAACGTGCTGCAGGGCGCCATGGCCTCGTCCGAGCGTATTTTCGCGTTGCTGGACACTCCCGTGGAGATCGAGTCGACCGCGACGTCTGGCCAGGCGCTGTTGCCCGTGTCCGGCGCGGGGGTGATCGCGTTCGAGCACGTGACCTTCGCGTACGTCGGCGGCGAGCCCGTGCTGAGAGACGTGTCGTTTCGGGTGGAGCCAGGCCAGCGTGTGGCGGTTGTCGGCGCGACGGGTGCTGGGAAGACGACGATTGCCAGCCTCTTGCTTCGGTTCTACGACGTTCAGGGTGGTCGGATCACGATCGACGGTGTTGATATCCGCGACATGGATCCGGCCCGTCTTCGCGCGGTCTTCGGTCTAGTGCTGCAGGATGTGCACCTCTTTTCTGGAACAGTGGCGAGCAATATCAGACTCGGTCAGGAGGCGATCAGCGACGAGGCCGTGCGGCGGGCCATCACAGCCGTGAACGCCGATGTGTTCATCGACCGTTTGCGGCGTGGGTTGGCCACGCCGGTCGCGGAGCGCGGCGCCACATTGTCGGTGGGGCAGAAGCAGTTGTTGTCATTCGCCCGGGCGCTCGTGTTCGATCCACCGGTCCTGATCCTGGACGAAGCGACATCGAGCGTCGACACGGAGACGGAGCTCCTGATCCGCAACGCGCTGAAGGTGGTCATGCGCGGCCGTACCACGATCGCCATCGCCCACCGTCTGTCGACCATTCAGGGGATGGACCGCATTTTGGTCCTGCACAAGGGGCAGCTTCGAGAATCAGGCACGCATCAGGAATTGCTCGCGGCACGCGGAATTTACCATCGGCTCTACCGATTGCAGTTTGCAGCCACGGCATCCGGTCCTGCGCCAGAAGCGACACCGGTGATCAGTTCGGCGTAGGTTCTTACTCTTTGTCTAATTGAGTGTTTGGTGCGGTCACATCAGCGGAAATGATCGAATCCTTTGGGCAACGACTGTTCACTACTATCGGTACGGAGCGATAATCGCTGTTCTTTGGTGACTATGCCGATTCGTGTAATTGGTAGGTCGCCGAGATTGTGTCGAACGCTACGAAGACGTCCCTGGTGAGCTGGCCGCACGGTGAATAGCAGCTCGTAATCATCTCCATCGTTGATTGCGGCGTCGAGTGCGTTTTTGCCCCGCGTCTTTTGCCACCGGTATGCGTTGTCGCTAATGGGCAGTGCGCTCGCATCCAGTGCGATGCCGACATGCGATGCGTCGGCGATCTGTCGCACCGCGTCGGCGAGTCCGTCGCTCGTATCCATACACGCGGATGCCGCCCGATCCCGGCCCAGTAGCATGCCTGCTCGCACGCGTGGTTCTGGGCGGAGGTATCGTTCTCGGAACGACTGGTGCGCTAGTTCGCCTGGTGTCTGAAGTGAGTATAGGCCTACGGATGCGTCGCCAATACTGCCGGTAACATACACGCTGTCGCCGGGTCGTGCTCCTGTCCGCGTCATGATACGACGTCGCTTCACCGAGCCAATCGCCGTGATGTCCACCACGAGCGGTCCCGGTGTGCGAGAAATGTTGCCTCCGACGATTACAACCTTGTGAACAGCGGCGAGGGCGAGTAGGCCGTCAAGTATGCCGTCGACGACCGCGACCTCAAGGGTCTCGGGGAGCATGAGCGACAGCATTACGGCACGAGGCGTTGCGCCCATTGCGGCAAGATCGCTGAGATTGACGGCGAGGGCACGGTGCCCGATCGCGTCTGGCGGTACAAAGTGGCGATCGAAGTGCACGCCGTCGACGTGTGCATCGGTAGTGAACACGTCTAGCGTGCCTCGGTCGGGCACAATCACCGCCGCGTCGTCGCCTGGGCCGACGACGACCCACGGTGGCATCGAGAGACGATTGATAATGCTTGCCACCAGCGCGCGTTCGCCAAGGTCGGACACTGTGTGTGCGGAAAGTAGTGTGGGTGCGGTCATCAATCAACTGTGGGCGGCCGCACCAACGCGAGGCGGAGCCAAACAGCCCCGCTTTGCCGTGGGGGAGGTCGAGTGAACCTGCCTAGCAGGTGGAGCCGCCGTTGTTAATCGCGATTCAGGCTTCCTCGCAACAGAGGCATGCACAACACGCGACCTCGCGGCTCTCTTATTTTTAAACGTTGGCTCAATCGAGCCTCCAAAACCGTCACGAGCAAAGCAGAAGCTTCGGCCATAGTAGTCCTCACTCAGGAACCGGTCAAGCGTTCCAAATGGTTCTAAATGTGGGTGTTATTAATCTTTGAGGAGAGGGCTCAGGTGTCGACTTTATGTTTGCGGGCAGGATCTTCGGTATCGAGGACGGTATCGAGCAACTGCTCAAGCTTGAGCGCGCGCTGCTGGAGGTCGCCGTGCGAAGAGGACTCCTTCCGGCGGGCGCGGAAGCACTCGTCTGCGATATTCAACGCGACCAGGATTGCGATGCCGAGCGAGTCGGTTGAGGGAGCTGCGTCAGAGGTTGCGCGCATCTTGATATCAACATAGGCTGCCAGCTCTTTGACGTAGGCCGGGTCGAGGCCGCTGCGGATGGGATACTGCTGCCCAGAAATCTCAACGGTGACGGGGCTCTTCATTACACGCGCCCGATGTTAGATGGACTCAAGTTGGGACAGCATGTCGGACACCCGGTTACGGATTGCGTCACGTTCCCCACGCAGCGCATCCAGCTCCTGCTGGGCGTTCGCTGCGCTTCCGAGTTGCCCGCGGAGAACATCATTTTCCTGCACCAGCCGTACCTGCTCCTTGGCTGACTGTGTTTGTTCTGCACGGAGCCGTGTCACCATCTGGACAAGCAGATTGATCTTTTCTTCGAGTCGAGCGATTGGATCGACGTCCCTTGTTGTGGCTGTCTCCTGCTTTGCCATCCGTGTTGCCTCGTTAAGGGTAGGTGAAGATGTTATTGCGACGAATGGTAGCACGTCCAGCGCGATGGCTCTATCGCTGCACCGCGCCATGGACGGTGGTTAGTGCGGCCATAACTTGATCCATCGCGGCTTGTGCTTCCGTGTCGGTCAGCGTTCGGTCAGTTGAGCGGAACGTAAGCCGCAGGGACAGGCTCACTTTTGACTCAGGAATACCTTTGCCTCGATAGCGATCGAACTCCACGATGTTGGCGAGCGTCGATGGAGCCGCGTTCCGGATGGTTTGGCGCACACTGGCCGCGACCAGCGTGTCGTCGAGAAGCACGGACAGATCGCGGGTGATTGCGGGATATCTGGGGAGCGGCTCCACTCGAATCTGACGTTCCGCGCTGAGCTGCATAAATGCGTCGAGGTCGAGTTCTGCGACGTAGACTGGGTCGTCTGGCAGTCCGTGTGCGTACGCAACGTCGCGAGTGAGCTGGCCTAGGGTCGCGATGCAGGTGTTACCGATACTGGCGACGGCAGAGCGGCCTGGCACGAGCCATCCAATCGATCGTGGCGTTACGTCGACTGCCATGCCCACTGTTCGGCAGAGGTGCTCCACGACGGCCTTGATATCGAAGAAATCAACGTCGCGACCGGTGCCGCTTACGTGCGCGGGATCGGCGAGTCCAGTCCACGCACAGGCCACCGCCTGACACTCGCCGCTTGTCCGCAAGAAGCGTGCGCCGATCTCAAATAATCTGACATCGTGGCGGTCGCGTCGGCGGTTGCGTGCCACGCTGTCGATCAAGCCTGGAAGAGCCGAGGGACGCAGTACGGCAAAGTTTTCGGAGAGTGGATTGGCGATCGGGACGATGTCGTTCTCGGCAGCGAACGGTGCAGCCGCATCGGCGGCCACGAATCCAAAGGTGACTGCCTCAGAAAATCCTGCGGCCGTCATAACGCTGCGCAGCTGCCGGGTGCGGATGATTCTTGGGTCGAGAGGTTTCGGCGCGGCGGCCAGCGGAGGGAACGTAACGGGAAGGCGGTCGAACCCGTAGTGACGGGCGACTTCTTCGATGAGATCGACCTCTCGTGTTACGTCAACTCGGCGTGTGGGGATGTCAACGTCCCAGCCGTCGGAGACATCTCGTAGCGTGCAGCCGACGCCTCCGAGGATACGGTGCACGTCGGCGTCTGGGATTGAGGTGCCCAGTACGCCCGCAATTCTGGAGCGACGTAGTTGTAACGAGCGTGGCTTAACAGTTACGGGATAGCGATCAACAGCGATGTCTCGCAGGCGACCCGCTCCGATTGATTCAAGCAGGACTATCGCCCGCGTCATGGCCACTAGCGGAAGATTTGGGTCCGCACCACGTTCAAATCGCATGCTAGCTTCCGTCTTCAGCCCCAGGGCTTTGCTGGTACGTCGGACGGACAGTGCATCGAAGCAGGCACTCTCTAGGACGATCGTCGTAGTTGTTTGCGTGACCTCCGAGTCGGCGCCGCCCATCACGCCGGCGACTGCAGTGGCACGCTCAGCGTCGGCGATCACGAGCATGTCGGTAGTCAACGCGCGCGTTTGACCATCGAGCGTGCGGAGCGTCTCGCCCTGCATGGCGGTCCTGATACAAATTTGGCCACCGGCCAGCGCTGTCAGGTCAAATGCGTGCATCGGTTGCCCGAGTTCCAGCAGCACGTAGTTGGTCACGTCAACAATGTTACTGAGAGGACGTACGCCGGCAGCCAACAGGCGTGCCTGCATCCAGTCCGGAGACGCCTCGACGCGAACGTCCATCACTGCACCGATGTAACGTGGACACAAATCAGAATTGTCGATACGGATGTCGATGGCAGAATCGGGCGTAGCATCGGTCTCGGTGCCGATAACAGTGGAGGATGAGACTGTCTGTTGAAGCGGTACGCCGTACGCGGTGGCAATCTCTCGAGCCATTCCTACCACCGACATACAGTCTGGTCGGTTGGCGGTGATCTCGAAGTCCAAAACCGCATCGTTGTCCCCTAGTTTCTCGATTCCTTCCACCGAAAAACCGCGCACGGACATCGTGCGCGCGAGATCCTCCGGCGAATCGGACACATCCACACAGTCCCGCAGCCACGATACGAGAATTTTCACGAAAGGTGTCTCATAGTGGAAACTGTTCGAGGAAACGAAGGTCGTTTTCGTAGAAGAGCCGGATGTCGTTGACGCCGTATTTCAGCATTGCGACGCGCTCCATACCCATGCCGAAGGCGAAGCCTGTGACTTGTTCCGGATCGTAGCCCACCGCTTCGAATACAGCTGGGTGTACCATGCCGCTGCCGAGAATTTCGATCCAACCGGTTCGCTTGCACGTGCCGCAGCCAGCGCCGTTACAGCTCTGACAACTGATATCGATCTCCGCGCTGGGTTCGGTATACGGAAAAAAGCTTGGGCGCAGTCGCACGCGCACGTTGCCGAAGAGTTCGCGCAGCATGGCTTCGAATGTGCCTTTCAGATCGGCCATCGTGATGTTAGATCCAACGACCAGGCCCTCAAACTGCTGGAACATCGGCGTATGACTTAGGTCGAGGTTGTCGCGTCTGTACACGCGCCCCGGCACGATGATCCTGACAGGCGGAGGAAACGTCTTCATGTAGCGGATCTGCATTGCTGACGTGTGCGTGCGAAGAAGCGTAGCCGCTCGGACTTGCGCGTCGGGGACACGCTCCATGTGCGCACCCCACGTGCCACCCACGATTGGTGTACCGAGGTACAGCGTGTCCTGCATGTCGCGAGCGGGATGGTCCGGGGGCATGTTGAGCGCTTCGAAGTTGTGATAGTCGTCTTCAACTTCAGGCCCTTCGAGGATTTCGTAGCCCATTCGCGAAAAGATGTTCTCCACCTGCTGGCGCACGCGCATCAGCGGATGGATCCGCCCGATTGGAATCTCACGCGCAGGAAGTGTGACGTCGACGGTGCCAGCGGGTGGGCGCGTAGACTCAAACGCTACGCGTTTGTCGTGAATAGCTACCTGGATCTCGCGCTTGAGGTTATTGACGAGATGGCCCACCTCGCGCCGTGTCTCTTTGGGTACGGTCCCGAGACTTTTGAGTAACGCTGTGACCGCACCATTACGTCGGCCCAGAAAATCGTCGTTGAGGGTTTGGAGATCGTGGTCAGTAGTGGTGGAGGAGAGCCGCGCACGGAAATCCGCGCGCAGCGCCTCTATAGCGGAGCGATCGACGGATTCAGGCATTCGCTGGGGCGGGAAGCGCGGCCTTGGCCTGCTCTGCCACCCGGGCGAACGCCGCGGTCTCTCTGACGGCCATCTCGGCCAGCATCTTACGGTCGAGCTCGATGCCTGCCATGCTGAGCCCGCGTATCAGCTGCGAGTATGTAATTCCGTTCTCTCGTGCGGCCGCGTTGATCCGTACGATCCATAACCGGCGAAAGTCACGCTTTTTGTTCTTCCGGCCAACAAAGGCGTAATTGCCGGCAGTGTCGACTGCCTCCTTCGCCGAACGATAGAGCTTGCTCTTGGTCTGGTAATAGCCTTTTGCGCGCGTGAGCAGGCTTTTTCGTTTTGCACGACGAACTGTTCCTCGCTTTACTCTGGGCATCTCGCTCTCTAAACCTCGTCCCTATTCGCTCTAATTTAGTACGGTAGCATCCGCTGCAGCTTCGGCATGTCAGAGGGGGACACTTCCTGACTACCGCGCATCTGCCGCTTCGATTTCGTGGTCTTGCTCGTCAGGATGTGACGCCTGAATGCGCTCTCACGAACAATCTTACCGGTGCCGGTTTTCTTGAAGCGCTTGGCTGCGCCTCGATGTGTTTTCAACTTGGGCATGCTGTTTGTCTCTCGTCTCTCTATCTTTCCAGCGGTGATGCTACGCTACTCTTGGGCGGCGACAGCCGGTGCGGGAGCCGCCGCCGCTGGTGGCTTCGGCTTCGCGGATTTCCGTCCGGCACGCTGGCTTAGAATCACGTGCATCTGATTGCCTTCTTGCCTCGGTATCGTTTCGGCGATGGCAATGTCGGCCAATTCTCCGATCAAGCGCTCCAAAATACGGCGTCCGATCTCAGGATGGGCCATTTCACGACCTCGGAAAAAGATGGTCGCTTTGACCTTGTCGCCTTCAGCTAGGAAGCGCTCAATATGCTTCTTCTTGAATTCATAGTCATGCACATCAACTTTTGGTCGAAACTTAATTTCCTTGACCTCGATAATCCGTTGGTGCTTTTTGGCCTCACGAGTTCGCTTTTGTTCTTGGTACTGGTACTGGCCAAAATCCATTATTTTACAGACAGGGGGCACCGCCGTTGGAGAAATTTCTACAAGATCGAGACCCTTTTGTCTCGCGATGGCCAATGCCTGTGGGGGCGCCATGACGCCAAGCTGTTCGCCGGTGTCATCGATAACGCGGATTTCTCGGATCCGAATGCGCTCGTTGGTGCGCACACGATCATCACGTCGGGGCGAGCGGTCGTAAGCTATATCGTCCTCCGATAAGTGTGTGGTTTATGGTCTCTAGTTCCCATCGCGGTCAAGGCAGAACACAGCCAGACGACCAGTAACCTATTAATTACCACTCTATTCTACGCTGGGTGGGGCCTGCTCGGAGGACACCGTGGTGTGCAGCACCTTCGTACGGACTTCTTCGCGTGCGGTCGCGGCGAACTCCTGAACCGGTCTGGCACCAAGATCGCCAAGCAGTCGGCTCCGAACCGAAACGGTCCCGTCGGCCGTTTCTCGGTCTCCGATCACGAGCATATAGGGGACCTTTTGCAGCTGCGCCTCGCGGATTTTATAGCCAATTTTCTCCTGTCGCTGGTCCAGTTCGGTTCTGAGTCCTGCTGCGTTTAACTGGTCGCGAACTGTACAGGCATACAGCTTATGGCGGTCGGCGATTGGTAACACGGCGACTTGTACGGGTGCCAGCCAAAGTGGCCAGGCACCAGCGAAGTGCTCGATCAGGAGCGCGATAAACCGCTCAAAACTCCCAAAAATCGCGCGATGGATAATCACGGGGCGATGTTCGGTGTTATCCGGACCGACGTAGGTCAAGTTGAATCGCTCTGCTTGCATGTAATCGAGCTGGATAGTCGCGCATTGCCACTGGCGTCCGATCGTATCGGTGACGTTGAAGTCGATCTTGGGACCATAGAACGCGCCGTCGCCCTCGTCGATCGTGTACACCGCGCCTGCGGCGCTCAGGGCTTGCTTCAACCCAGTCTCAGCTCTGTCCCAGATCTCGATAGTACCGAGAAATTCCGGGGGGCGGGTCGAGAGCTTCATCTTCGGCGTGAGGCCGAAATCACCATAGACGCGTGTGACCAGACGAAGCAGGTGTTCAACTTCCTCGGCAATCTGTGATTCCATGACGAAGCAGTGCGCGTCGTCTTGACTAAATTGGCGCACCCGCGTCAAGCCCGACAGTACGCCGGATGCCTCGTTGCGATGGAGCGGCGTCTGTTCGTGGAGACGGAGCGGGAGGTCCCGGTAGCTTCTGACTTCGCTGGCGTACATCAGAAAATGACCGGGACAGTTCATCGCCTTTAGCCCGAGCTGCTCGCCTTCGCTATCAACTAGAAACATGTTCTGGCGGTAGTGCTGCCAGTGTCCGGAGGTTTCCCAGAGCGTCTTTTTGAACACGATGGGAGATTTGACCTCCATGTAGCCTGCCGAGGCTAGGATCTCCCGCATGTAGTCGGTCAGCGTGTTGTACAGCGTGGTGCCCTTTGCGAGCCAGAAGGTAGCACCAGGTGCCCACGGGTGGAATATGAAGAGCTTCTGATCACGACCTATTTTGCGGTGATCGCGCTTCTTTGCTTCTTCCAGTCGCCGGATATGCGCTTGTAAATCTTTCTTGGCAACAAAAGCCGTGCCGTAGATCCGCTGCATCGGCTGGTTGCCCGCGTCGCCTTTCCAGTAGGCATTGGAGGTGCTCAGTAGTTTGAAGGCCTTGAGTTTGCCCGTCGAGGGCACGTGCGGTCCCGTACAGAAATCGATAAACGTGTCTGGATCTTTAATGGTGTAGCAGGATACTTCGTCCTGGCCTTTTGTTTTCTCATCGATTAGCTGCACTTTAAGTGGTTCGCCGCGATCTCCGAAAAACCGCTTCGCTTCCTCGCGTGGCCAAATCTGTCGTTCGTACGGGAGATCCTGCTGCGCAAGTTCATGCATCTTCTTTTCGATCGCGTCAAGATCTTCTTGGACGAATGGACGGGGCACGATGAAGTCGTAATAGAAGCCGTCTTCAATGGCTGGCCCGATGCCGCACTGCACATCAGGAAATAGATTCGTGACCGCAGCTGCCATCAAGTGGGCAGTGCTGTGTCGGTACAGGTCAAGCGCTTCCGGACTGTCGGGGGTCACGACGCGGACGCTGGCGTCCTGTTCGAGCGGAAAGGAGAGATCGACGAGGCATTCGTTCACTATCCCTGCGACGGCTGCTTTGGCGAGTCGCGGCGAGATTTCGGCTGCGACGTCATGCACCGACGTGCCTGGCGGCACGACACGATTCGAACCGTCTGGAAGTGTGATGGAGACGTCACTCATGAGAATGTCAGGCTGAAGTCTGTGGACTAGCGACAGAAATCTAGAACCGAGATGCTGAAAAATGGTAGGCGCGGGTGGATTCGAACCACTGACCTCCTCCGTGTCAGGGAGGCGCTCTAACCAACTGAGCTACGCGCCTATCTGTTGAAAAATCAGGCGTTAACGAGCCCCCACTATAACAAACTCCGGAGGGGGCCCAGGAAGAGTTGCGCTGAGGGATGTCGAGGAGGAAGGCGCACCATGGTGCGCCTTCGAATTTGGGAGCTCGTTAGCGAACGGTCTGCTTCAATGCTTTGCCTGCTGTAAATTTCACGACCCGTCGCTTTGAAATTTTGATCGGTTCGCCGGTTTGTGGATTGCGCGCGATCCGTGCTTTTCGTTGCGAAGTCTTGAAGGTGCCAAAGCCCACGAAGGTTACAGGATCACCCTTCTTTAGGGACTTGGTGATACCCGCGAGTAACGAGGCAACAGCGGCAGCTGCTCCAGATTTTGAGGAGCCGGTGTCTTTGGCAATTTTTGCAATTAACTCTTGCTTGTTCATGGACTCTCCTTGAGGTACTCCTAGCGATCGACTTGAGCCGAGCGCACGATACGATAGCCGCGTGCGGTTATACGTCGCGGGTAGTGAGGTGTCAAGCGGACATGGAACATTCAGATTCAGGTTGCACTGTTCGCGGCTAGGTGTTCAAGCGCTCGCTGTAGTGTTTCGTCCGGCGTGGGAGCGTCATCGCCGAACTCGATTTCCGGTGGCTCAACATTGATGTCCGGTGTGAGTCCCGTTTCATGAATGGGATCGCCTGCTGGCGTAAGGTAACGGACGTAGGTGAGTAATATTCCGCTCTGATCCGGCAGCTTGATGAGCCGTTGACGAGAGGCGCGCCCAAGCGTGGGGGTGCCGATGAGTTCGGCCCGGTCGTTTCCGTCGATCGCTGCGGCGAACACTTCCGCTGCGCCTGCAGTTCCGTTGTCTACCAGAAGGGCCAGCGGTGCGGTGATGGCTCCGTCGGATGGCCCTCCGACAATCGGCTCGCGTGCATCTTCACGGCCCAGGCGGATAGCCATTGTCGCGTTTTTTACAAACAGACGCGCGGCGGCGACGCCGTCGTCCAGATCTCCAATGGACGTACCGCGTAGGTCGATGATGTGCCTGGCGGCGCCATGTCTGATCATCGTGCTAATCGCCTGTTCCAGTCTGGACGCCGAATCTGGGGAAAACCGAAGAATTCGGATATAGCCGGTGATCGCATCCGCCATCCGCGACGTGACGTCTTCTCCGGTCGTCGTTTCGCGCACGAGATCTACCTGATGTGGGTCGGCCGCATTGCCGCGTATGACCAGAAGTGTGACTGTTGTGCCGGCCGCTCCGCGCAGCAGGCGTTCGCCTTCATACGCCGACATGTTGCGCGTGGGCTGGTTGTCGATGGCACGAATGAAATCGCCGGGGCGAATGCCGGCTTTGTCCGCGGGCGAGTTGTCTCTGGCGGATACGACACGTAAGTAGTACTGCCGCGTCAAGTCTAGCCCTATCCCTGTAGGACCACCCGGGTCGTCGGTCTCCAGACTGCTCACAAGTGCGGGTCTTAGATACGCGCTTTCAGGGTCTAGCTCATTCGCCAGCCCCCTCATGGCGCCCTGCATCGCCTCGTTCACGTCGACCGGTTCTACGTAGTTACTGAGAACCAGGGAGACGACATCTTCAAATATCTGTAGGCTCTGGTACGTGCCGTCCTTGGCCAACGCTCGGTTGAGGTAGCCACCTATAAACGCGAACGCAATGATCGGCGTCGAAATTGCCAGGACGATCGTACGGCTGCGAGAGGTCATGCGTCGTGCCTTTGGAAACAGTACCTGGCGTGTGGCCTTCGGCGTGCCGGGCCAAGCTGCCAGCGCCCACTACTATGTATCAACGTGATTTTAATCATTCTATGGCATTGACTCAACGATCATCGGTACGGATTTCCAGATAGAGGACAGACAGCCCAGCAAGCGGCGCACCGACGCGTGTCATTTCATTCTCGCTTTTGACCGCGTCTCCCCGGTTGACTGATATCGCCTCCGAGGTGCGAAGAGCTACGTTGGGAAAGAGATGAGAGAATTATAGCGTGCGTATTGTCGGCTTCGACGTCGGAGAACGGCGGATCGGTGTAGCGATAAGCGACGTGAGCGGTACGCTCGCGCGGCCCGTGGGCCGGTTGTGCCCCGTGGATCTTCTCAGCGATGCGCCTCGACTTGCGGCGGAAGAGATCGCGCGCCTGGCGTCTGAGGAGGAGGCCGAGGGGAGAGGTGTTTCAGCCATTGTGGTCGGTCTGCCGCGGCATCTCGACGGAACGCCAAACCGTATGACCGCGCGCGTTCTTGCCTTTGCGACGGAACTAGGGCGGTTGACGGGTCTCCCGGTAACCATGCAGGATGAACGGCTCACGAGCCATGAAGCGGAGAGCCGACTTGCGACCACTGAGAAAGATTGGCGCGTGCGTAAGAAACAACTGGATCAGGTCGCTGCGTCCATTATTCTTCAGGATTACCTCGATGTTCGTCCACGCCGTTTGGCCACGCTTGTTACCGATCCTGGGTTGTGATGCGTAAGGTCGCGATCGTTTCGACGTTGGTAGTGCTCGTTTTGGTGGCTGCGACAACGGTTGGAGGCCTTGCTTTTCGAGATCGTCTCTGTAGCCCCTACCGGGGATATGCGGAGGCTGAACGATTCGTGGTGATCGCACCAGGTACGGGAACGGCGGCCATACGACGCAGCCTGGTGGACGCCGGCGTTATTCGTGACGAATTGGCGTTCAGGGTTGCGCTCTGGTGGACGGGCCACGATTTTGATCTCCAGGCTGGCGAGTACCGTTTCGATCATCCGCTGACTGCAGTCGACGTCGTCGAACGAATCGCTAGCGGTGACGTCTACACTCGACCGATCACATTCCCGGAGGGTCTCACTATCGAGGAAATGGCTGAGATTTTCGAGTCCCGTGGATTCGGCCCAGCGGCGGAGTTCGCGGTAGCGGCTGAGAATGCATCGTTGGTGCGAGGTGTTGATGACGAGGCCTTGGATTTGGAAGGGTACCTCTTTCCAGAAACCTACTTGCTTCCGAAGGACACACCCGCATCTCGGCTGATCGCGATGATGGTGGACCGCTTTCTCGCTACGTTCGTGGACGAGTGGCGCAATATCACCGAGGAGCAAGGTCTGACCGTCCGGCAGGTGGTGACGCTTGCGGCGCTCGTCGAGGAAGAGACAGGTGAGCCTGCCGAGCGGCCGATTGTTGCTGCGGTCTATCGGAACCGTCTCCAAATCGGGATGCGGCTTCAGGCAGATCCGACTGTTGTGTATGCGATGCGCCAGGCTGGCACGTACGCCGGGAATATCCGACGCAGCGATCTGGTAATGGACTCCCCTTACAACACCTACCGGTACGCTGGTTTGCCTCCTGGTCCGATCGCCGCTCCGGGAGCGGCGGCGCTAGCTGCGGTGCTCATGCCTGCGGACGTCAGCTTTCTGTACTTTGTCAGCCGTAATGACGGCACGCACGCGTTCGCTAGGACTCTTGCTGAGCACAATCGTAATGTTCGGGAGTTTCAGGTTCTGTTTTTTCGTCGGTAGTCACTGTAGTGGGTCGTCATTGAGCCGCTCTCGAACGCATTCCGATAGCTCAGCAGCTCGTACGAGTCCTAGATCGGTTCCGGCTTCAAACCTCAATTGCATGCTTGAGAGAATACAGCCGTAGCCAGTCAAGGGACGGCTAGATGCGTTAACGCTCGCCCCACTTCAGTTTCTCTCTGAGCACTTCGAAGTAGCTTCGTGCGGGGGCCTTTACGAGACGCAGGGCCTGTTCGGACTTTCGCACTTGCACAGTGTCGCCGTCGTGCAACGGATAGCCAGACTGACCGTCATAGGTGATAAAGACATCGTTCGGCTCGCTGTTCGCGTGTGCGCGGACCTCGATCAAGGCGCTGTCAGGAATCACCACAGGACGGTTCGTTAGTGTATGTGGTGCGATCGGCGTGAGCACAAGCGCATCCACCATCGGGTGCACAATCGGTCCACCCGCTGCGAGGTTGTACGCAGTGGAGCCAGTAGCGCTCGCGATGATTAGCCCGTCCGCCTTCACCCGCGTGACAAATCCTCCGCTCACCGAGACAGAGAGTTCTATGACGCGGGAGAGCGCCGTCTTAGTGAATACGACGTCGTTCAACACGATGCGCGAGTCCACTGGCTGGCCTTGTCGGTAGACGTCGGCAGCGAGCATCGCGCGTGTGTCGATCGAGGCCGTGCCTGCCAACACGCCTTCCAGAGATGACGTTAATTCGTCGATGCGGATCTCCGTCAGGAATCCGAGGCTGCCAAAATTTACTCCCAGAATCGGAACGTCGCAGCCGGACTGGGCAATTCGAGCTGCCATGGAGAGTAGTGTGCCGTCGCCGCCGAGTACGATGACGAAGTCCACCTCCCGCGGGAGCGCGTCGCGCGTCATCGTGACGGCGTCATCTGCGGCGGCGCCGGCTAGCGTCGCCGTGTCCTGTTCGTACAGTGCCTCGATGCCGCGCTCGCGCAGCCACGGTCCGAGTCTCGCCACGTGCTCGGATGCGGCTACGAGGCCTTGTTTGGCAACGATACCAACGCGTTGGATAGTCATGGCTGCAAGTGGAGGAGGAACTCGGCGTTGCCCTTCTGGCCGGTAATTGGCGAAGGCGTTGATGCCGCTCGAGTTAATCCTACCGCAGCGGCGGCGGCCCGAACTTCTTCGACCACGCGTGCGTGAATCGCCGTATCGTGAATCACGCCTTTGCCCACTTCAGCGCGGCCGGCCTCGAACTGTGGTTTCACGAGAAGGATGATGTTGGCGCAAGGGCGTAACAATGGCGGGACCACCGGCAGAATTCGTTGCAGTGAAATAAACGATACGTCGATGCACACGAGATCAACTGACCCTGGCAAGTCGGTCAGCCTTAGGCGCCGCGCGTTGAAATGCTCGATAAGTATAACGCGTGGGTCGGTACGTAGCTTCCAGGCCAGTTGGCCGTGTCCGACGTCGAGCGCGACGACGCGGTGTGCGCCACGGCGGAGAAGTACGTCGGTGAATCCACCGGTCGATGCGCCGATGTCGAGCGCGTCCCGTCCATCGACCGCGATATCGAATATGTCGAGTGCGTGCGCAAGCTTTAGCCCACCGCGACTGACGTACGGATGGTCAGGCCCACATAACGCGACGTCCGCGTTGGACTCGACCTGGGCGCCTGCCTTGCCCATAACCTGCCCATTGACTCTGACCTGCGCTGCCATAATCAAGGCGCGCGCACGTTCCCGCGAGGGTGCGAGTCCCTGCTCAATGACTAGTTGATCGAGGCGGATTTTTGGTGTCAATTTGATCTGTGCACGATCCAGCGCCCGATCTGCGGGAGTCGCGACTGCGAAAGATTTGCCGCGTGCAGGGCGCTTTCGGCGCGCTCCAGACATTCCTCTGCCATGCGCCGCGCGGACTCTAGGCCGTAGAGCGCCGGATACGTCGGTTTGCCAGCTGCGACGTCCTTGCCGGCTGTTTTACCCAGATGCACCGATACCCCTTCCACATCGAGAATGTCATCGACGATCTGAAACGCGAGACCGAATTCGGTAGCAGCGGCTTCGATGTGCTCGATAGTGCCGTCGTCGGCTCCGCCCATAATCGCGCCCACCGTGGCTGACACGCGGATGAGTGCACCGGTTTTCTTGGCATGCATGAGGCGCAGGGCGTTCGCATTAAGTGGAGAGGTCTCCAGTCCGTTCTGGCCAGAGAGACTGGCATAAAGGTCGATGGCCTGCCCTCCAACCATACCGATCGGGCCCGCAGCAGTCGCAATATGGCCAACAACGCGAAGCTTGCGCTCGCTCGTTACCGAGTTTATCTCCTGCGGTGCACGTGCGAGCAGTGCGAAGGCTTCGGTGAGGAGGCCGTCGCCGGCGAGGATGGCGATGCCTTCGCCGGCCACCACGTGTAAGGTCGGCCTGCCTCGGCGCATTGTGTCGTCGTCCATTGCAGGAAGGTCGTCGTGAATGAGCGAATAGGTGTGTATCAGCTCAAGGGCACAGGCTGCAGGCATCGCGAGTTCACGGTCTCCCCCGACTGCTTCGGTGGTCGCCAGGCAGAGCACTGGCCGGAGCCGCTTGCCGCCCGCAGTGACACTGTAGCGCATGGCATCAGCGATCACTGACGGACATTCCGGTGGAGCAGGGAGAACCCGAAGCAGGGCTGCTTCGATCTCTGCACGTCGTGCGTCGAGGTAATCCGAAAAGGGTGAATCCAGGCCCCTTTACTCCTTGGAGGAGGATGACTGGTCGCCGTCTTCTCTCAGCGCTGCGGGCGCTGACGTGAGTTCCCCGCGTTCGTTGAGGACCTCGATGCGGCGTTCTGCCTCCTCAAGCCTGGAATGGCAGAAGCGGGAGAGTTGTACCCCTCGCTCGTAGAGCTCCAGCGATGTTTCGAGCGGCAGCTCGCCATCCTCAAGCTTTTTGACAATCGATTCGAGTTCGGCAATCGCCGTCTCAAAGTCCTTAATCGTGGGATTGGTTGATGACATCGCAGTCTAGTTCACCTTGTGCCAATGTGACGCGCAGGCGATCACCCGCGGCGACCTCTGCCGAGTTACGGATAACGACCGTGCGATCTGAGTTCCAGCAGACAGCATAGCCTCTGCCAAGGACGGCCAGTGGACTTAGTGCGTGTAGCCGCGCAGCGGCGGCGCGTAGGCGGCTATCAACACGGTGACGCGCTTGCGTGCTCGCCCTGGTGACCTTGCCGTCAGCTTCTACGAGTCGTGTGCGGATGTGTCCAAGGCGTCGACGAAGGTCGAACGTTTCGAGTTCCAACCTAAGCGATTGGTAGGCGCGCTCGGACGTTGCCACGTGTATGCGGAGCCCCTGTCGTAGCTGATGGGTGAGCTCGGCGGCGTGGTGGCCACGCATTGCCACGTGGCCCTGCAAGCCGGAGTAGCCAGGCTGCGCCAGGAGGGCTTGCAGGCGTGACTCGTCGCGGCGTAGCCGCGCGTCGACGCTTGTGCTCACGCGGTGGGTCAGCCGATCGATACGCGTACTAACATCGTCCTTCTTGGCGACAACCATCTCCGCAGCTGCGGAGGGTGTTGGGGCGCGGAGGTCGGCAACGAAATCCGCGATGGTGACGTCGGTCTCGTGTCCGATGGCCGAGATCGTTGGTACCGGACTCCGAGCGATCGCTCGAGCTACGACTTCCTCGTTAAAGGCCCAGAGATCCTCGATTGATCCCCCGCCGCGCCCGACAATAACGACGTCAACGCCAGGAACGTGACCAATCGCTTCCAGTGCTCTCGCAATGTCGAGCGCGGCAGTGTCACCTTGGACACGAGTGGGGCGTATGATGATGTGCGCGTTTGGGTATCGGCGTCTGAGGACTTGGATGATGTCGCGGATGGCTGCTCCATCGAGTGACGTGACCACCCCGATTCGCCGTGGAAGTGCTGGGAGGGGACGCTTACGATCCGGATCGAACAGGCCCTCGGCCGAGAGCCGCTGCTTAAGTTGGTCGAAGGCTAACTGTAGCGCGCCAAGTCCTTCTGGTTCGAGATGTTCGCAGACGATCTGATACTCGCCTTTCGGGTCGTACACGCTGATTCGGCCTCGTGCAACCACGCGCAATCCGTCGCGTGGTTCGAACCGGAGAGCTCGTACGGCAGATCGAAACATGACACCCTTCAGCTGCGAGTTGCCATCCTTGAGCGTAAAGTACATGTGGCCGGTATTCCATACGCGACTGTTTGAGAGCTCGCCTTCGACCCAAACCTCAAGATAGTGTCCCTCAAGTAGCGTACGGATCTGACCTGTTAGTTCTGAGACTGTCAGGATGCGTCGTGCGGAGGATACTTCCGGTGTTTGTGCCGCAGTCGTTGGCGTCGCTGTCGACTCCGTCACGGCCGGTGCGGTTGTCGGCGGTGGATCCGGCTCGTCGAAGGGAAGGTCAAAGAGGGAGTTCAATGTGTGTTCGCCATTTCGATCAGTTCGTGCTCCGAGTAGCTGATACGTATTATCCGTGTCGCCCGGCCCGTCTGTTCGTCGGCTTCAATCACCACACCGTTCATTCGGGGGTTGCCGGTGGCTGGTTCGAACCTAGATGGCATTGCGTTGAGGAAGCGTCCGAGTGACGGATTCACCTGCATACCTATGATCGAATCGTGCGGTCCCGTCATTCCGGCGTCGGTCAGGTATGCAGTTCCGTTCGGCAGCAGCCGTTCGTCGGCGGTCTGTACGTGCGTGTGGGTACCGAGGACCGCCGTGACCTTGCCGTCCAGGTGCCACCCCATCGCCATTTTCTCGCTGGTGGCCTCCGCGTGGAAGTCGACAACGATAACTCGGGTATGGTGACGGATTTGTTCGATCTCGTGGAGCACGACCGCAAAGGGATCGTCGATGTTGAGCATGAAGACCCGACCCATCACGTTGATGACGCCCACGGCCCGCCCATCGCCGGTGTGGGCGACATATGTGCCTTGTCCCGGTACTCCGGCGGGGTAGTTCGCCGGGCGAATCAGCCGCGGTTCGGTGGCGATGTAGGGTATGGCTTCTTTCTTGTCCCAGATGTGATTTCCGGAGGTCATCACGTCAACGCCCCATTCAAGCAGCGTATCGCCAATGTCTTTTGTGACGCCGAACCCCGCGGCGGAGTTTTCAGCGTTTGCAATGACGAGATCGATGCTATGGCGGTCGATCAGGGCACGGAGCCCTTTACGGATGAGTTCTCGGCCCGGCCGGCCAACGATGTCTCCGACGAAGAGGATGTTCATATTTAGGTTTCAGGTCTGGCTAGGCTTGGATTCAGGACTCGGTTACCGATGGCCCTCATGATGCCATACGTAATCCAGCGCCGATCCTCGTCGGGATGCTCACCTGAGGCGTCCTGAAAAGGCATCATGTCCTGTGGCCGGGATAATGACTCAAGAATCCTAAATATTAGTATGTAACACTCATATAAGCTTAGGATATACAGCTAATATAGTGGTATGATTTATTCGTTAGGGCCTGTTAAGGCTTAGGTACGAGGATGTTTGAGCTATAGAAAAGAGGAGAGAAACTGATGGCCATTGTTCGAGTTAATCCGTTTCATGAATATGCGACCTTGCAGGACCGAGTCGACCGTCTTTTCGGAGGTGTGCTTCCAGGGGACGAGAGCGTGACGAGTCTGGGGACCTGGGCCCCGGCGGTGGATATCTACGAAACCGATAATCATGCCCTCGTTATTACTGCTGATCTTCCGGATGTGACTCGGGAAGAAATCGAGGTCACCCTGGATCACGGCACTCTGACGCTGAAGGGGACTCGAAAGGCACCGAATGACGTTAAGGAGGAACAGTTCCGTCGCGTCGAGCGTCGATTTGGCGAGTTCAGCCGATCGTTCACTCTTCCGGAGACTGTCGATGCCAGCAAAGTCAGCGCTGAGCATAAGAATGGCGTACTGACGGTTAAATTGCCGTTTTGTGAAGAATCAAAACCGCGGGTAATTCGCGTCGATGTTGCCGCTTGACAGACGGGTTCCGGGGCTAGGTGATTAGGGGGCTGTCAGAGCCCCCGGTCCCAGGAAGGAGCATTTCTGGGTCTGCTTCTCCCAGCCCCGGCTTGCCCTCTGTGCTACCCTCTTTATCTTATGGACACCGTCGATATTGAAGAGCAAGCCCCCGAGTTGGACAAGTCGGATGAGCCGCGTCCGAAGGTCGAACCAATCCTGAGCCGCTTCTTGTTTGTCGACGTGGCGGCTCTGCGAGCCAAGCAGCTGCGGCGAGGTGCCCGACCTCGTTTAGATGACGATCCTCACTCGTCGGAAGTACACCGTCCGGCCCCTCTTCGAGCGGAGCGGATCGCGATGGAGGAGGTCAGTCGCGGACTCGTGCCTTATGAAGTCACGCTGGCGACCAAAGACGAAGGCTGACAAGGTTTTACGTCGCTGCTCCGGCATCCGATAGTTTCGGCGGCGTGCTTACGCGCCACATCTTTCTGGTGTTTCTGTTGACGGCTTGCCTACTGATACCGGCTGCTGCGCGTACGTAAGGCGGTGCTAACACGTAGGACGCTGCGTATGCCAGTCGGTGAGCCGCTCATAGGCGTCAGCGGCGTTCAGTAACGTGGATTCGTCGAAGAGTCGACCCGTTAGTTGTAGACCCAATGGGAGTCGTTGAGACGGATCCGGTCCGTCCGGTTGTCTGACGAATCCGCAAGGGATACTGATGGCTGGAAGTCCCACCAGATTGGCGCTCACCGTGAACACGTCAGCCAGGTACATTTGTAGTGGGTCTTCTGTTTTTTCTCCCAACCGAAAAGGCGGCGTAGGAGTGGTAGGCATCGCCACCACATCCGTTTTCTCGAAGGCTGCGTCGTAGTCCTGGCGGAGTAGCGTTCGGACCCGCTGCGCCTTCAGATAGAAAGCGTCGTAGTAGCCGGCGCTTAAGACATAGGTGCCAAGCATGATGCGTCGCTTGACCTCGGTCCCAAACCCCTCGTAGCGTGTCCGGTGGTACATGTCCTGGAGTCCTAGGTGCCCGTCGTCAACCGTACGGTGTCCGTAGCGTACGCCGTCGTAGCGGGCCAGGTTTGAGCTTGCTTCCGCCGTGGCTACCAGGTAGTAGACCGGTATGGCGTATTTGGCGTGGGGTAGATCTATGTCGACAAGCTTGGCGCCTACGCGCCGGAGTGTGTCAAGTGCTTCGTCGTAGGCTCGACGCACAGCGTCGTTGACACCGTCGGCAATAACCGCGCGAGGAACACCGATGCGTAGTCCCTTCACGTTGCCGGTGAGTGCGGCTGCGAAATCGGGTACCGGTTGCGGTGACGATGTGGCATCGGCAGGATCTGGTCCTGCGAGCACCGTGAGGGCGAGCGCCGCGTCGGAGACAGTACTGCTGATCGGCCCGATTTGATCAAGCGAGGATGCGAAGGCCAGCAGGCCATAGCGCGACACGCGGCCGTAGGTGGGCTTTAACCCGACGACGCCGCAAAAGGCTGCGGGCTGGCGGATTGATCCGCCGGTATCGGAGCCAAGCGCAAGCGGCGCGCACCGCGCGGCGACCGCGGCGGCCGACCCGCCGCTCGATCCCCCAGGAGTGCAATCGTTTGCCCACGGATTACGCACAGGGCCGTACGCTGAATTCTCGTTCGACGATCCCATTGCGAATTCGTCACAGTTTGCCTTGCCGACAATGACCGCGCCGGCTGCTTCCATGCGTTTTACTGCCGTGGCGTCATAGGGTGGGACAAACCGTTCAAGGATGCGCGAGGAGGCCGTCGTACGCATTCCTCGCACGCACAGATTGTCCTTAATTGCGACAGGTACGCCCATAAGCGGACCAGCAGACACGCCCTGCGCGCGTTGCCGGTCGATTTCCTCGGCTCTGGCGAGCGCGTGATCAGCGGTGACGAGGTTGAGCGCGTTGAGCGACGGATTTACTTCGTCGATTCGCGTGAGAAACGCACGGCAGACTTCCACCGCTGATACGGTACCCGAAGCGATTTCGTCGCGTATGACGCGCGCACTGTTGTTTAGCATGTCAGTCGCCGATCACTCGAGGCACTCGGAATAGTCCGACACCTGGCGCCGCATCTGGCGCGTTTTCAATGGCGTCAGAGATTGAGAGTGAATCCCGCCGGTCATCTGCTCGTTCGGTTTGCTGTCCGGCGTGGACATGCGCTGTTGCTGGCACGCCGCTCGTGTCGATCGCCTGCACCTGCTGAGCGTACGCGAGGATGTCGGCGAGTTGGCGGGTGAAGAGGCTCTGTTCGTCCGCAGTCAGCTCAAGGTGTGCCAAGGCCGCGATACGTTCCACGTCATCGATCGTGAAGGTGGGAGTCATGGTCGTCGATGCTATCATCCGCCGTCGAAACGACGCCATGGATAACGTGTGTCATACGCTCGTCGGCGCCGCGTTCGGAGAGGCCGGACTCAAACATCGCACACGCTTTGGCAGTGCGACCCTCATGATTGCGGCGAACTTGCCGGATCTTGATGTGCTGGTCTTTGCCACTAGTGTTCCGTCGGTGGCTTTTCGCCGAGGTTGGACTCACGGAATCCTCGCGCAGCTGCTGCTGCCCATCGCGTTGACGGCGGTCATGCTAGTCGTTGGCCGATTCCGGCCGGCTAGTGAAGATCGGACGCCACTGTGTACAGGGACGCTGGTGCTGTTGTCGTACATAGGCGTCCTCTCACACGTCGGGCTCGATTTATTGAACACCTACGGGATACGGCTACTGATGCCTTTTGACGGCCGCTGGTTCTACGGCGACGCTGTGTTTATCGTCGATCCGTGGCTTTGGATAACGCTTAGTGCCGGCGTGTGGTTCGCGCGGCGCCGGCGCCTTCCGGCCATTGCGCGCCGCGCACTGATCGTGGCGGTTGTCTATATCTCGGCGATGAGCATGACGGCTAGCTTGGCGCATGACGTTGCACATAACGCATGGCGCACGGTGCACGGTGTCGAGCCACAGAGTCTTATGGTTGGACCGGTGGCCGTAACGCCGTTGCGGCGTCAGGTTATCGTCGATGCTGGCACACACTACGAAACGGGTACGCTGGAGTGGTTTCCGTTTCGGGTCACCTTTGATGCGGAGACGGTGCCGAAGCACGACGGGGACCTTCGTGTTATTAAGGCGCGCGAATCGACACACATTCGTGGCTTTCTTGCGTGGTCGCGTTTTCCGTTTTGGGTCTTCGAGGACACACCCGATGGCACGCGCGTCACCATCAGCGATATGCGCTTCGCTGGACGGGGGAGGCCGTTCATCCAGACGGTCGTTGTTCCATGACGCACTCACCGGCCCGCACTCGTGAGTTCCTCGTGGAATCGTCTTGTGTCTACCCCGGCGCTCCCTTGCTGCGCAGTCGGCGAAGCGTATCCAGATTTTGCGTGTCGAACGGATCGGCCACGATGGCACCGGGCTTACCACTCGCTTTCGTTTTTTCGGTCTCGATTAAAATTGGTAATCCGGCAAACCGGGAATCGTGCAGCAAACGACTGAAAGGCGCCTCACCTAGGTGTCCACGGCCGATGTGTTCGTGGCGATCGACACGGCTCCCACACGGTTTCTTCGAATCGTTCCCGTGAAACACTTTAAGGCGTTCGATACCGACGGTTTGGTCGAAGGCATCGAACGTCTGTTGATAGCCTGACGGACTGGCGATGTCGTAGCCAGATGCTATGAGGTGACAGGTGTCGAGGCAGATTCCGACCCGCGCGGACTGATCAAGGTGCGCGATGATTGTAGCGAGGTGTTCGAATCGGTAGCCAAGTGTTCGGCCCTGTCCTGCTGTGTGCTCAAGGAGGACGAGCGTCGTGCTGCGTGGTCGCTCCCGAAAGGCTTGTGCAATCGCGTCGGCGATCAATCGTAGGCCATCTTCTTCATCGCCAGCTGTACAGGTGCCAGGGTGGATGACCAACCCCATTAATCCGAGGGTGTCTGCTCTATCGAGTTCGTCGACAAACGCGGCAATTGACTGTTCACGTAACGTACTAAACGTAGTTGCCAGATTGATCAAGTAACTGGCGTGCGACACAACCGGTGTGATGCCGGTCTCGGCAATGCCTTTACGAAACGCCGTGACATCACCTGGATCCAGTGGTTTGGCGATCCATCGGCTGGCGTTCTTGGAGAAAATCTGCAGTGCTTCGCAGCGGTGAAGCTGTGCACGTGCCACCGCTTTCGAAATGCCCCCAGCGACGGACATGTGTGCGCCGATGCGGAGCATGGTCGATCACTATATCGCTTTCAGGACTTAGAGACGTCTCGTCTCAAGCCCCTGAGGCAAGAATTTGTTATCGTCAGTATTCATGGATGTTTTTCTGATTCCAGTCGGTCTGGATCGGTACGAGTTGTATAGCGAAGTCTCGAGCGATGCCGAGTTGGGAGAGTCGGTCTCCAGCGCTGGCATGTTTGGCCGAATACGGAAGTATTTCGTGGTCACACTTCGCGAGGTTGAGTTCCGGCAGCAAGAGCGAGATGGGACGCGCGCGGTCGGCGAATCCGGTAGCGTCAAAGGCCAAGTTGGCTTTCTTCAGTCTATACAGGATCGGATTCTAGGATGGGCTGGCCGGCGACTTGCTGAGGAGCGGCTCTTGTGGAGTCTCCGGCGGCAGGCATCCGTTGTGGCTGTGCACCCGCAGGACATGACGTTCGAGGAAGTCCTTCCGCAGATTCACCGTGTACTCCGGCGGGATGGCGAACATCACCGAATGTGGTTCGTTGTTCACCTCCTAGGGTTTGTGGTGTCCGGTCTGCTCGCGATCGTACCGGGGCCGAATCTGGTAGCGTATTTCTTCGCCTTTCGCATGGTCGGGCATTGGTTGTCGATGCGTGGGACAGCGCAGGGCCTCGACCAAATCTCGTGGACTGGGCGTCCATGCCCAGAACTGACGGATCTTCGTGACGTGTCCACGCTAGCTTCACTCGCGAGAGACGCGCGTATTTCCGACGTGGCGGCTCGGCTGGGGTTATCTAGCCTTAAGAGAATCTTCAGGCACGCGGCGCGGCAGCCCATGGTAGATTCTTCCCCACGATCGTGAAACTACGGGATTTAGCTAATCGACTGGCCTGCAGCCTCGATGGCGACGGCGATATTGAGATCGTTGGCGTTGCGGGTATCCAGCACGCGGAACCTGGCGATGTGACGTTTCTCGCAAATGCCAAATACGAGTCGGCCGTTGCGCAGACGCGTGCGTCGGCGATCTTGCTGCGAGACGACGCGCCCGTGGCGCCTTGCGCGGTCTTGCGTACCGCTGATCCATACCTGGCTTTTGCGCGGGCGATCGCGCTGTTTGCACCAGCCTGGCGACCTGCGCCAGGGGTTCACCCTCAAGCGGCAGTGGCCGCCGATGCGCGCATTGGGCGTGGTGTTTCGATTGGCGCCTTTGTCTCGATTGGGGATGGTGCTGTTGTAGGAGACAACACGGTCGTGTTCCCGAACGTGACCGTTGGTACCGGAGTCGAAATCGGTACCGACTGTGTCATCCATTCAAACGTTGCCATTCGTGAGCGGGTCGTCATCGGGAGCCGTGTCATTTTGCAGAATGGCGTCGTGCTCGGAAGTGATGGCTATGGCTTTGTCGGGCGCGGTGATGGCACGCATGAAAAAATTCCGCAGATTGCATCCGTGGTCATCGAGGATGACGTTGAACTGGGAGCCAATACTACCGTTGATCGCCCTGCTGTCGGGGAGACGCGCGTTCGGTGCGGAACGAAAGTCGACAACCTTGTGCAGATAGGCCATGGTGTGACCGTTGGTCGGAATGTGCTCATGGCGGCCCAGGTTGGCATAGCGGGATCAACAAACGTCGGCGATGACGCTGTCTTCGGCGGTCAGGTGGGAGTGGTTGGTCATCTGACGATCGGTCAGGGAAGCGTGGCTGTGGCGCAGGCGGGAGTGTCAAACTCACTGGAGCCTGGCTCAATGGTTGCCGGCTCGCCGGCGATCGATAGCCGGGAGTGGCGAAAGTCATCGGTCCTCTTTAGGCGGCTACCCGAGTTGAAGCGTCGAATCGAAGAACTCGAAGCGCGCGAGGCGGCGCTCGCGTCGCGCGTCGACACGCGCAGGACCTCGTCCCGTTAATGCGAAGTTTGTTCCTTATGCTGATCGGGCTGCTGGCCGCCCCGCTTGTGCATGCTCAGACGACAGCCTTTCCAGCATCCGAAACGCCAGGATCTGGCCTTGAGTTCTTTTCCCGATTCGACTCCGCTATCAGCGTTGAGCGTTTTTTAGATGAGGAAGATGAGCGCTTTGTGTGGGACGGGAATATCGGTGTCGATGTCGATATCATCGATTACGGCTTTGGCCGGACTGCCGTTGTGGCGAATTACGAAGTTGTCATGGGTCGCGAATTCAGACCGTTCGATACGAACCAGGGCAACTATATTCTTGAAGCCTCGACGTCTGCCCGCACCGGTGCGTTCGAATTTGCGGTCGTGTTTCACCACGTGTCTCGCCATCTGAGCGATCGGTTCAAGAGGGGTTCCGTGGACTGGAACATGCTTGGTGGTCGTATCATCAGTAGAGACCTGCTCCTCGGTAGAACGACCTTGTATGGAAGGGCGGATATTCGAGGCGCACTGCGAAAGGGATTTGTCGACTATCGTTGGGAAATCGATACGGAGGTTGTCTCTCGTGTGCCGCTTCGGCCCCTGTTGGCGGCGTTCACCCGAGGCAGTGTTCGTGTCCTTGGAGTCACGGGTGACGCAAATCGTGGCACTCAGCATGGCTACCGGGCCGAGGGAGGTCTCAGCTTTGAAGGACGAGGTCCGACGGTTGATCTGTTTATTGTGGCCGAGCGTCGCATCGATCCGTACCCGCTCGAGTTCTCGACGGCCAATTGGCTAACCACGGGATTCAGAATTTCTGGGATTGGTCAGTCTCGCGTGCCATGATTCCAACTACCCGTATGCCCACATTTCTACGCCTATGTTTGTTGATGTCCGTGCTGGCGTTTGTCGCGTTAGCACAGGTCCAGGCGGCGGTCCCGCCTCCAAAACTCCAGTACCAGATCGCCACGTTGCCAAATGGCTTGCGCGTCATCCTGTCGGAGGATCACTCAACACCGATTGTGCACGTGTCGGTTTGGTATCACGTCGGATCAAAGAACGAGCGCGAAGGGCGCACAGGATTTGCCCATCTCTTTGAACACATGATGTTCAAGGGTTCGAAGAACGTCGAACCGGAGGGACATATCTCGCTAGTGTCTGGAGTGGGCGGTCGCAGTAACGCATATACGACTGACGACGTCACCGTTTTCTGGCAAACGTTGCCCTCCCAGCACCTACCACTGGCGTTGTGGCTCGAGGCTGATCGCATGGCCACGCTGCGCGTTGATGAGGAGGCGTTTCGCCGAGAGCGGGAGGTCGTCAAGGAGGAGCGACGCCTCAGGATCGAAAGTCAACCCTACGGACGACTCTCGGAGATCATCTACGACACAGCGTTCGTGACGCATCCGTATAAGCATCCGACGATCGGCAGCATGGCAGATCTTGAGGCGGCATCGATCGCGGACGTACGCGAGTTTCACGGCACGTACTACGTGCCGGAGAATGCCACGATCACCATCGTCGGTGACTTTGATTCCGTGGAGGCTCTGCAACTCGTTAACCAATATCTTGGCCGGGTGCCGAAGGCCGCACAGCCGGTGCCTCGACAAATTCCCCGCGAGCCACAAATGACAGAAGAACGTCGTGCGGTCGTCGAGGAGGCGTGGCCTCTCCCTGCTGTCGTCGTCGCCTATCACATCACCTATGACGGTCACCCAGATTCTTACCCACTTCATATCACGTCGAAGATCTTGTCAGACGGACAGAGCGCGCGGCTCATCCGTGAGCTTGTTTACAACCAACGTCTTTGTCTAAGCGCCTTCGGGGTCGGCAACCTTATCGAGGATCCGAACCTTTTCTACGCCGTCTGCATCGTGCAGCCTGGGCAGAGTCCCGAGGCGGCAGAGGCCGCGCTGATCGGCGAGTTCCAGAAACTAAAAACCGAGGGAGTCACGGCGCAAGAAGTGCAACGTGCGCAGAACCAGTTTGCGCGCGATTACATTCTGAGCCGTGAATCGAATGAAGATAAGGCGATGCACTTAGCGCACGCAGCGGTGATCCATCGTGACATCACGACGGCCGACGGTGAGTTTGAAATTTTCACGTCGACGACCGCCGCCGACGTACAACGCGTTGCGGAAACCTATTTCAATGAGTCGAATCGGGTTGTCCTCCACGTGCTGCCTCGAGGAGAAGGACGGTGACAAGGGGGCGGTTGGGTGTTGAGGGTGGGGCGTGGATCCTAGGACTTGCCTTGTGCGCGAGCGTTGTAGGCGCGCAGACCATCGATTGGCCGTCTGAACGTCCGCCGCGACCCCTCGCGGCGCGTACGGCAACGTTTCCGCCATACGAGCTGCGCACCCTCGCCAACGGTCTGCAAGTGATTGCGATTCCTCACCATGAGCAACCGGCCGTCAACATACGGATGTTGGTGCGCGCTGGTTCGGTGCAAGATGTGTCCGGGAAGGCCGGCGTTGCGACGCTCGCTGCGGCGCTGCTGGATCAGGGCACGACGTCGAAGAGCGCGGAGCAGATCGCAGATCAGATTGATTTCATCGGCGGCGCATTGGGTGTCGGTTCTGGGTCCGATGTCACCTTCGCGAACATCGTTGTGATGAAGGATTCGTTCGATGTGGGCATGGACATGCTGGCAGACATCGTGCGATATCCGGCGTTCGCGCCAGAAGAGATCGAGCGTCAGAAGGAGCGGGCGATCTCGAGTCTCCAGGTGAGCCGGGAGGATCCCGCGTACGTTGCGGGTGTCGTGATCGATCGTCTCGTGTACGGCTTTCACCCGTACGGTCTTCCGAGCAGTGGGACGCCAGAGACGCTGACTGCCATCACGCAGGCCGATCTGCAGGCGTATCACGCACGTAATTTCGTTCCCAACAATATGATTCTTGGGATTGTTGGCGATGTGAACGGTGAGGAGGCTTTTGCTGCAGCCGAGCGCGTGTTTGGCGGTTGGCCGCCAGCTGAACTCGCGCCGCTGCCGATCGTCGAGCCCCCGCCACCCACACGTCGCATTGTTATCATCGACAAGCCGGACGCTGTCCAGACCGGAATCAGGGTAGGCCAGCTCGGCATTCCAAGAAATTCTTCGGATTATCTAGCTTTTGATTTGGCCGTAAAAATTCTGGGCGGAGAGGGCGCCAATCGCTTGCAGCGCGTTCTACGTTCAGAGCGGGGGTTGACTTACGGTGCGTCGGCTAACGCCGCTGCGCGAAAACAGCTGGGAGACGTCGTCGCCGAGACCGACACCCGTACGGAAACGACGGGCGAAGCTCTGCGGCTAATGGTGAACGAATTCTCGACGCTTCAACGCGAACGCGTCTCGCAGGGCGAGTTGTCGGATGCTCAGGCCTACCTGGCGGGTACGTTTCCTCTGACAATTGAGACGCCCAACGATATAGCTGCGCAGGTACTGAACGTCGTGTTCTACGAGCTCCCGATCACAGAAATCGGTACTTTCAGCGAACGTGTGCAGGGCGTCACCCCGGCCGACATTCAGCGTGTTTCCCAGCGTTACATCGTTCCTGATCGCCTGTCGATCGTGCTTGTGGGAAACGCAGCACTGTTCGTTCCACAGCTCAGGCGCGTAGGTTTTTCCGAGTTCGAGGTTATTCCAATCAACGAACTCGATTTGATGTCACCAACGTTGCGCCGACAGACTCGCCGAAGGGCGTCGGCCGATAGGCCGGTCGACGGATCACCGCTCGCGCGAGAATAACTGGTCGAAGCTCTCACATGCGCATCATGATTTCCTGCGGTGAAGCGTCCGGTGATCTGTACGCTGGCGCATTGGCCGAGGCGTTGCGAGCTCAGGCACCACGCGTCGATCTCTTTGGGCTTGGTGGCGATCGGCTGAGGGCGGCTGGCGCGACCCTGGTGGGTGACTTTGAGGGCCTTACGGTGACCGGCCTGACGGAAGCTGTGCGGGTAATCCCGCGGTCGTATGCGATGTACCGGCGCCTAGTCGCCAGCGCGCGAGAGTTGAAGCCAGACGTCTGCGTGTTGATTGATTTCCCAGACTTTAATTTTCGCCTCATGGCGGCCATGCGGCGGATGGGCGTGCCGGTCGTTTATTACATCAGCCCTCAACTCTGGGCCTGGCGGCCAGGGCGAATGAAGACGATTCGTCGGTTTGTCGATAAGGTGCTCGTCATTTTTCCATTCGAGGCATCATTGTACGAGCAGGCCGGTATTCCGGTGCACCATGTTGGGCACCCGCTCGTTGACCTGGTGCAGACTCTCGAGACGCGGCAGTCGTTCCTCGGTGATCTAGGTCTTGCCCAGGAGTCGCCGACTGTGGCTTTGCTACCAGGTAGTCGACCGAACGAGGTGCGGCGGATCATGCCTGGACTCGCTTCGGCGATTCCGCTAATTCGCTCGTGCGTGCCTGACGTGCAGTTTCTGGTAGCGGGTGCACCGAGCCTCTCGGAGGACGTGTTCGCGCCGCTGATGGTGGAGGATGCTGTGTTTGTACACGGCCGCACTGATGACGTGCTCGCCGCATCCGATGTCGTTATCACTGCCTCAGGGACGGCCACGGTTCAGGCTGCTCTTCATGGATGTCCGATGGTCGTGGTGTACCGTGTATCGTTTCTGACTTACCTGCTTGGTAAGTCCTTCTTGAAAATTGATACCTTCGCGATGCCGAACCTGGTGGCGAAGCGTCGCATTGTGCCCGAATTGATCCAGGGGGACTTTACCCCAGGTCGGGTGGCGGAAGAGACGGTCGGGTTGCTCACCGACGCCGTGCGCCGCGAGCAGGCCGGCGAGGCGTTGAGGCGGGTCAGGGACCAGCTCGGCGCGCCTGGCGCGAGTGTACGGGCGGCGTCGGTGATTCTCGACGTGGCAACTGGATCACCCGGCCGCGGCGCATAGCGTTTTTCGACGCACACAGACGCAAGGTATGATCGGGTTTTCCCGTCTCTCGTTTTCGGTCGGATGTCTGCCTCAGAACCAACAACGAAAGACTCATAGACAGACAGCCTAAGGCCAAGAATATTATCCATGACCACATTGAACAGCTTCGGCGCACTCACCGAGATCCGCAGCGGTGGACAGCCTGTGCACATCTATAGTCTTTCCGTGCTGGAGCAGGCAGGCTTCGATGGTGTGTCGCGTTTGCCGTATTCGATGAAAATCCTCCTTGAGAATCTGCTGCGGCGCGAGGACGGCGCGCTTGTTAAGGCCGATGATATTCGCGCGGTTGCGCAGTGGGATGCCAGTGGGACATCTCAGACGGAAATCTCGTTCATGCCAGCACGGGTGCTGCTCCAGGACTTTACAGGCGTGCCCTGTGTGGTCGACCTCGCGGCGATGCGTGATGCTGTTGTGTCACTTGGTGGCGACCCAGACCGTGTAAATCCACTGCAACCTGTCGAACTCGTGATCGATCATTCCGTGCAGGTTGACTATTTTGGGCGGTCGGATGCCTTTGCCCTAAATGCCGAGCTAGAGTTTTCGCGAAATCGCGAGCGCTATGCCTTCTTACGCTGGGGGCAGCGTGGGTTTCGAAATTTTGAAGTGGTCCCACCAGACACGGGCATCGTGCATCAGGTCAATCTCGAGTACCTCGCGCGCGTTGTGTTTTCGGAAACAGTCGACGGCAAGACGATGGCGTATCCCGATACGTTGGTTGGCACCGACTCCCACACCACCATGGTCAACGGATTGGGGGTAGTGGGCTGGGGCGTCGGAGGTATTGAGGCTGAGGCCGCGATGCTTGGCCAACCGGTGTCGATGCTGCTGCCGCGAGTCCTGGGGTTCCGATTAATCGGAGAGTTGCCGAAAGGAACAACAGCCACCGACCTCGTCCTCACGATTACTGAAGCTCTACGGAAGCAAGGCGTTGTCGGTAAGTTTGTCGAGTTCTTTGGCGAGGGCCTTCGGCATCTGACGATTGCCGATCGGGCCACACTCGGCAATATGTGTCCAGAATACGGTGCGACGGTCGCGATGTTTCCTGTCGACAGTATGACGCTCGATTACCTGCGTTTGACTGGTCGTGACGAGTCTCGTGTGCAGCTTGTCGAGGACTATGCACGCGCGCAGGGCATGTTTCGCTTGGACGAAAGCCCTGAGGCGATATACACGGAGACGTTAGAGTTGGACTTGTCGATTGTGGAGCCCTGCATGGCTGGTCCGAAGCGGCCGCAGGATCGTGTTGCGTTGTCCGACGCCAAAGGGGCGTTCGCGAAGGCCTTGCCATCGATGCAGGTGCAGGCAAAGCCTGCAGAAAGTCTTTCCGCGGTCGCGGTTGCTGATCCGGTGCCTGAGCAAATCGATCACGGTGCCGTGGTCATCGCAGCCATCACCAGTTGCACTAATACCTCCAACCCGAGCGTGATGATTGGTGCCGGTCTACTTGCGAAGAAAGCTGTCGAAAAGGGCCTGACGTGTAAGCCGTGGGTGAAGAGTAGCCTCGCGCCTGGATCGAAGGTCGTGACGGAGTATCTAGATGCAGCTGATCTGAGCCGGTATCTCGATGCTCTTGGTTTCAACTTGGTCGGGTACGGCTGCACGACCTGTATTGGCAACAGTGGACCACTCCCTGAAGAGGTGTCCGAGGTGATTCGGGACAACGATCTGGTGGTGTGTTCAGTCCTGAGCGGCAACCGCAATTTTGAAGGACGGATTCAGCAGGAGGTGCGTGCCAACTACCTCGCGTCGCCGCCGCTCGTCGTGGCCTACGCGCTTGCTGGTCGAATGACGATGGACATCACCACCGAACCACTTGGTACTGACAAAGCTGGGAATCCCGTCTTCCTGAAGGACATCTGGCCGAGCGAGCAGGAGCTACAGGAGACGATGCTGCGTGCCGTGAACGCTGACATGTACAAGAAAAGCTACGCGGAGGTGTTCGCTGGCGACGAACGCTGGCAGCAGCTTAAGGTGGCGGACGGCAACCGCTTCGAGTGGAATCCGGAATCGACCTACGTCCGCGCGCCGACATTTCTGCAAGGCATGACGATGGATGTGCCGCAATTGAAAGATGTCATAAGTGCGCGAGTGCTTGCGCTACTCGGTGATAGCGTGACGACTGACCATATCTCACCGGCGGGTTCAATTAAGGCGGACACCCCGGCAGGGCGCTATCTCATCGAGAAGGGTGTTGAGGTCTCTGATTTTAATTCGTACGGCGCACGGCGTGGCAATCATGAAGTGATGATGCGGGGCACGTTCGCCAACGTGCGCCTGCGCAATCGGATCGCGCCGGGCACCGAGGGGGGATGGACGTTGCATCAGCCAGGCGCAGAATTGATGACCATCTATGACGCGTCCGTGCGGTATCGGGAGACTGACGTGCCGTTGCTCATCATTGCGGGCAAGGAGTACGGCTCCGGTTCGTCACGCGACTGGGCGGCCAAGGGCACTCTACTACTTGGGATAAGGGCAGTGATCGTGGAGTCGTTTGAACGCATTCACCGGAGTAACCTCGTGAACATGGGTGTGCTGCCGTTGGAGTTTGTAGCCGGAGACACCGCGGCATCTCTCAGGCTGACCGGCAACGAGGTGTTCGATATCCTCGGAGTCGCCGAAGGACTGACGCCCCGAGGCCAAGTACGTGTCGTCGCCACTCGTGAAGATGGAACATCTCAGGTGTTCAGTACAGTCGTGCGTATCGATACCCCAGAGGAGCTCGTTGCGTTTCAGCACGGTGGTATCCTGCCTTACGTAGTACGCCAGCTTGTAGGTCGAAGCTAACGTACCCGAAGAAGCGACCGAGTTAGCTGGCCGTTGGATTTGCCTTTGGACCTCGAACACGATCCGTCCAGGAGCAGCAGTAGTGCTCCCCTTCTCCTTGTCTCCATGCCGCAAATGGCGGACCCGAGGTTCGCACGAACTGTTGTACTCCTCTGTGACTACACGCAGGACGGGGCCTTCGGTCTCGTCGTAAACCGTCAGATGAATGAACCTGCGTGGCAGCTCGTGCAGACTGACCCTCCAGTTCGTGTCGATCCAGATCTGCGGCTCTGGATAGGTGGACCAGTTGAGCCCCAGCGAACGTGGGTCTTGATGGCCGAGGCGCAGGGGCCTGATGAAGAGCAGCGCGAAATTTGCCCAGGCGTACTATTGTCGGCGTCGCGGATGCTCACGCTGTCGTTGCTGCAGGCGCCATCGTCTCGCGCGCGTTTGATTGTTGGTTGCGTCGGTTGGGGACCAGGGCAGCTCGATAGAGAGCTGGCCGAGTCTTCGTGGTTGACCTGTCAGGTGGATCCGTCGTTAATTTTTGGTATCGCGCCAGATCAGATGTGGAAGACAGCGATCCAGCGCTTTGGGACCGATCCGGCAGCACTGCAGTCGAGCTCAGGGGTTCACTAGAATTGATCTCCTATCCTCTCTGCGGTCAGCCGTGGACGGGGTCACCCGGTCAAAAGAGTAGATAAATTCGTTGTTGCAGCAACTCCGAGATATGACAGCGCGCTTCGCGCCAGTTGATTTGGTGGCAAACCTGAGTGGCTTGCCTGCTAGTGAGCGGTGCGTCCTTACGCTGCTGGTGAGAGCAGCGCGTGTCTTCGATGCGCTATACCTTCGACAGGTGTGGGCCGGAAACGAACCGATGTTGTTGGCGCTATTGGCTGACACGTCTGAGCTGGGTCGTGCGCGACTTGACTATTTCCTGATTAACAGAGGTCCTTGGTCGAGACTTGACGATAATGCGTCCTTTGTTCCTGGTGCCCCGGCCAAGCCATCAGAAGCTAACTTTTATCCCTCGGGCGCGACGAAGCAGGATGTAGAGGCGTGGATACAGACGTTGTCGCCGGATTCGCGCGGCACCGCCGAAGGATTCTTCACGACTATTCGTTGCGATGCCGATGGCAGGTTCGTGGCCGTGCCCTATTCCATTGAGTACCAGGGCGAATTGGCGCAGGTGACCACGCTTCTTCGCGAGGCTGCCGCGTTGACCAGCCAGGAGACGCTAAGAACGTTTCTCATGAGTCGTGCAGATGCATTCGAGACCAACGAATACTACGAGAGCGATGTCGCGTGGATGGAGCTTGATGCGAGCATAGAGCCGACGATCGGTCCGTACGAAGTTTACGAAGACGAATGGTTCAACTACAAAGCAGCGTTCGAAGCGTTTATCACGATTCGTGATGAGGTGGAGACCGAGAAGCTGGCGAAGTTTGGAGCCGAGTTACAGATGATCGAGGATAATCTTCCGATCGATCCGCGGTACCGCAATCCAGAACTAGGCGCGCTGGCACCGATTCGTGTGGTTAATACCGTGTTCTCGTCCGGCGAGGCGAATCGAGGTGTTCAGACTGCGGCGTTCAACCTGCCCAACGATGAGCGCGTGATCTCCGAGAAGGGGTGTAAGCGTGTCATGTTGAAGAACAATCAAGAAGCAAAGTTCCGGATGGTGCTTCAGCCGATTTCAAGAGCGGTTCTCGGGTCGGCGGATCAGGAGAACGTGGCGTTTGATGCGTTTTTCACGCACATTCTTATGCATGAATTAATGCACGGGCTGGGCCCGCATCACATTACGATTGACGGACGCTCGACGACCGTGCGGCAGGAACTCAAGGAAAGATACAGCGTGATAGAGGAGGTCAAGGCCGATGTCTCTGGCTTGTTCGCTCTGCAGTTATTAGTAGACCGCGGCACACTCGACACGTTGTTCAATGAGACCGTGTACACGACCTTCTTGGCATCTATTTTCAGATCGCTTCGATTCGGGATTCACGAAGCGCACGGTTGTGGCGTGGCCATCCAGCTCAACTATTTTCTCGAAAACGGCGGTGTCAGTGTGTCGTCAGACGGTACGTTTTCGATCGATCCCTTGCGAATCAGACAAAACGTGATCGGTCTGACCCGCGACATCATGACGCTCCAGGCGGAAGGTGGGTATGCCGCAGCAGTAGCGCTCATCGAGCGATTCGGCTGTATTCGACCGGTGGTGCAGGTCGTACTGGATCGCATCACGGAGATCCCCGTCGACATCCAGCCACGGTTTGTGACGGCTGAGGCGCTGCTTGCTGAAGCCGAGTTTTCGCCGGTGCCCTGAAAACAGCCGTAATTTTTGGCGATGAGGTGTTGAATGTGCTGTGCGATCTCACAGTGTTCTGTCGATAAGTTAAGGGAATCTTCAGGGCGACGGAACGGACGGTTGTGCCCTGTTGGGATGGTGCTTATGGCAGCGATGCCACTGCCGTTTGAACCCTAAGGCCTCCGGTATTTCCCCCTTCGATCGACGCGCTTTCGCTCCAAGCAAACACGAGCTCATCACCGTTTCGCGCGAGGCGAGGGAAGCCGCTTGCGCGACCGGCGCTGACGTCGATGACGGTGATTGGTGCTGATCGCTCTCCTGACGGGGCCACGAGCCTCAGTCGGAAATCTGACCGGCCCTCGGCATACTCCACCCAGGTGGCGACGGCAGTGCCGTCTTCAAGTATTTCCACGTCTACCCGTCCTAATGTCCCGCCGTCGTCGAGGCGGATGGCCGAGCCCCATGTCCGACCTGCGTCGTTACTGAAGGCGGCATAGGCCTGGCCTTGATCCTCTTGCACCGTGAACCACGCCGCTGCCACGTTCTGACCGTTCGCGCTCAGCATTGGGCCGTTGACAGGGCACAGGTCGAGCATCCAGTTGTCCGGGCTGACGGTTGTGGTTGGGGTCCAGCTGCCGTTCGTAAGGCGCGAGACACCGATGTCACGGACTTGGTCTTCTTCTACGAGATCGCGGAAGGCAGTGAGTAAGCCATCGGAAGTTAGTACGGCCGTTGTGGAGCAGCATTCGCACACCCGATGGTCGATTTCGATATCCTCGCCTTGGTTCCAGTTCGTGTCGAATGAGGTATACCGTAGCATCATCGTGCCAGTTTCCGGGTCATCGAAGTCGAACGCGCTATTGCGGCCGTCCAGCCAGATGACTCCGAGGTCACTGGAGGCCGTTTCGACCAAGGAGGCAAAACCGTGTTGTGAAATGGTGCCGTCGGCGTGCGGCATGAACTTTGGTGCCCACGTTGCTCCGTCGTCCTCTGAATACGACAAAAGCAGGTTGTACGCTTCGCGAAAGTCGTGGGTGCTCTCTAGCCACTGTGCGACAAGGGTTCCGTCGGACATGCGGATGACCGATGGTACGTCGGCATAGCTCAGGAACCAGTCAGGGCCGGATGCAGCTGTGATCGGGGCCGTCCAGCCGCTCGCCGTTTGTTCAGCGAACTTCAAAGATGTGGTCGTGCCCGTGCGCTCGATCCAGCTGAGGAGTACGCCTTGGTCAGACACCGACAGTTGCGGCTCGCTGCTGTTTTCGCCCGCTGGCGATCCGACTCGCTGCACTGTTGTTGTCCATTCGGCTGGTGCCGGGCTACCGCATGAAATGTGTGCCACGGAAAGGGCGGTAACCAGTGGCGTAACAAAGTACTTAGATATTGGCGTCATGGTACCGGCTGAGCATACCATCGTGAGAGTGCGATGGATTTCGATGCCGTTGGTGGCCCGGGCGGGGAGCCAGAGTCAACCGTTACGCTCTGTAATGATTCCATGAGAATGCCCCTCCGGACCCACTGGTCAACGTGGGCGTGATCAGTCGGAGTAACTCGATCCTTACTAGGACCGTGCTGTGTGCCAGTGCGGTGATGTTTGCCTGGATGAGCCGACCGGCGTGGAATGGCCAGATCCCGTTCACGGGCGATCTATTGCACCAGCACTATCCGTTGAGAGATTTCTACGCACAAGCGATTGCGTCTGGCTGGTCGTTTGACTGGATGCCTTCGCTTTTCAATGGGTTCTACGTGGTCGGAGAAGGTCAGCTCGGCGCGTACCACCCGGCTCATTGGCTCTTGTATAGGTTCCTGCCTCTTGACACTGCGTTCAACGTCGAGGTTGTGGCCGCCTACCCCTTCCTGTTCGTCGGTACGTGGCTGCTGCTTAATCGGTGGTGCGATCGGCACGCAGCCGCATTCGGGGCGATGCTGTTCACTTTTTGCGGTTTCAATCTCTCTCATGGCGTGCACGTCAACATGGTGTCTATCGTGGCCCACGTGCCTTGGCTGTTGTGGGCGATTCACTGGACGCACGCATCGAGCGATTGGCGTGGCTATACGAGAGGTGTCGCGGTCATCGCGACGTTGACTGGCTCCCAGCTTATGTTGGGACATCCACAGGCGGTGTGGTTTTCTGGGCTGATCGAAGTTGCCTATCTGGTGCTGATTACGGTGCAGTCTGCACGACCTTCTCGTGTTCGTAGTGCGGGGATTGTGGTCGGCGCGAAGCTGCTTGGCGTGATCATCGGAGCTGTGCAGCTGTTGGCGACCTGGCATGCTGTGCGCCAGTCGACCCGGATCTCTTTTGATCAATCGTATGCAACAACGTTTTCGTTACCTCCTGAGTACCTGCTTCAACTGATCAATCCGTACCTGATATGGGGTCGGGTCTTTCGCTGGAACGAGGCGCCGGGTGCCGGCGACGAGATGGGCGCCTACGGCGGAGCGGTTCCGCTCCTGGTTGCGTGCTGGTGGCTAGCTTCGTACCGGGGCCGGCGAGCGCGGGGCCTGACGACAGCCACCGATCGGTTGGGTATATGGGCGCTGGCGTTCGGGGTACTGGGCATGTGGTTGGCGTTGGGCGACGAGGGTGGACTGTACCTGTTGCAGACCTATTTTCCAATTGTCAGCTTATTCCGCGCGCCAGCGCGGTACGTGCTTTTCATGCACCTGGCTCTAGCGGTGGTAGCAGCCATTGGCATAGCGTGTCTGGCTCGCCTGGAGGGCTCCAAACGCAAGGAAGGCATTCAGGCGCTGTGGGCTCCTTGGTGTGTCGTCGGGGTTTCGGCTGTCTCAGCTGTTTGGTGGCTGGGCGTTAACGGCCAGAGCGCTTCAGTTTCAGTGGCTGTATTGTTCGCCGGCTTGCTTGGTCCGATTCTGTTTGCGGTCGGTGCGAGTTTCCTGACGCTTGCCGTACGCGGTGCGCGGTGGGCGCTCGTGGCACTGGTTTTCCTCGCGGCTGGTGACCAGGCACTGTACGGCCTAGCAGGCGTGAACGCCTGGCAGGACTACGTGACGCGTCAGGAGATTGTCGGTCTACTCAGCGCAGAGACGGGTGGCAATGTGCCTCCAGGGCCGGCGCGCATCGCCAGAGGTGGAAACCCTAACATCTGGGTGGTGGGCGGATATCGCGCTCTCGAGGGCTACGCAGCGATCGAGCCAACCCGGGCGCTCGACTATACGTCGCTCGCGGCGCTCAGCGTCGCCGGTGTGGCATACGTGCACAGCGATCTCCAGCGTGCGGTGCAGCTGGCCGACGTTGAGCCGGTGTCTGAGGCGTGGTTTCGAATTCCGAAGCCGGTCGATCGCGTACGTCTGGTGGCGGATAGTCGGACGAGTCAACAGCCAAACATCGACCTGCGCTTGGTGGATGTTGGGCAGACGGCGCTGAGTGTCCGTGACCTCGCGCTGCCAGGCGGTCCGGTCGGTACTGCACTCTTGACGCGGGATATACCTGGCGACCTGCGGGTTCGCACCCTTGCGCCGTCACGACAGCTTCTTGTGGTGTCAGAAGCGTACGACGTGGGCTGGACAGCAATGGTGGACGGTGAGCGTGTTCCTGTTGAGCGAGTCAACGGTGACTTTCTTGGATGCGTTGTGCCGTCTGGTGCGCACATCGTTACGCTGTGGTTTCGGCCGCAATATGCGTGGCTTGGCGAGTTCCTCAGTATGAGCGGATTTACCGTCGCTGTGCTGCTGATTGGTGCTTCGCTGACTAGACGGAGGAGCAAACCTCCGAGTTTTGATCGCCACTGAGGTGGTGGTTGATCAGATTTACACGCGAACGGTGTCCGTTGGCGCTATCCCTTATGGTTCTACCGACTGTTAGGACTACGGTGGTACAAGTTCGTAAACGTAATCTGGTCCCATCCGTGTCGCTAGCCGGCATTCTTCGCAAGTGGCGGCCTCGGCCAGCAGTGTCGTCGCGCCATCGCCGTACCGAGCTGTGTGTACGACAACATACTGGACCCCTAACTCCCGTAATAATGAGGCGGACGCAGGGAAGGCGCGCACAGCCTCGATAACCTGCCCATGTCCAGGAGGTTCGGTGCGCCCGAATCCGTTGACAATCGGCCTCCAGTGAGCTGTCGAGTAGTACAGGTAGTCGCCGCCGAGGAACCATTCCTCAGTGCCCCGGTACTCTGGTAGCGACACCAGGGCGCGCGCCGACTGTATTTCTGGGGTCAAATACACCGCCGGTACCTCGTATCGCATTGGTTTCCCTGCGGGGAAATCGACGATAAACCACTCGGTCAGCATCAGCGGTACCAGGAGCACGACGATGATTTGCCCGTGTTTCCCAATACGCTGTGCGAGCGCCGCTGTGCCCAACGCCGTCATCCCCGAGAGTCCAAGTATGCCGAGTACCGCGAAACGTGCTGGTGCTCGAAGTCCCTCTAGTCCCGGCAGTGCGGCGATCCAGGTGAATGGGGCGAATGCAGTATGGCCGACCCAAGGTAGGGATGGTCCGAAACCCACCGAAAGGCCCACTACGGTCAGTAAAGGGAAGAGCCAAGCCCTTCGGGTCCGTTCGTGCCCCGAGATCAAACTACCCAATCCGATCCCAGAGAGCGCCAAACTGATCCAACCGAGGAAAAGCGTGCGTTCCCCGAAAATCGATCTCGGTCGATTATCGATCGCCGTCTTCCACCAGCGTCCGATGACGGTGTTTTCTGGTGGGACGACGTACGAGGCCATGTCGGCCGAGTTGCTCACGATCTCTGCGGCCCCGCCTTCGAGACCCACGTAGTACTGCGCGAACGGCCAGACGCACAAAACCATTGTCACAGCCGCGGCAGCGAGTCCTACGGCTCGTCGGCGCCACAGGAGATGCGGCTTCTGGGTCGAGGTCCGAGGCTGTCGCTCTGGCAAGTTTGTGGCGAGTAGTACAAGTCCCATGAGGCCGTTGGCGAGGAGAATAATTGCCGCGAGGTACCACGAGGTAAGCACCGCAAGTAGTACGACCGCAGTCCAGAAGGCGATACGGCGCATCGACGGAGCATCGAACCACCATTCCAGCAGTAGCAACGACAGCGGTATCGGCCATAACCAAATGAGATGTAGATGTCCGCCGGCATGGAGCATCACGTAGAAGGAGAACGCGAACACGAGACCGCCAACAAATGCGGCCAGCGTGTTGGGAGTGAACCGTTTCGCAAGTGCGAAAGCCGCCAGCGCGTTCATCGGGAACGCCAACCACCAGATGAGATTGTGCGCCAGTACGGGCGAGGCGCCGAGTATGCGCAGCGGCAGCGTCAGGAGACTCAGGCCGAACAGGTGTTCGTTGAAACGAAGGGAGTCAGCGGCCGGAAAGAAAAGGTTCGACTGAAACAGCGAATCAGACGTAAGAAGCGCGTGGTTGTTCCACGCGAGGGTCCAGACAACTAGCCATTGATCACTACGGTAGCTGCCTTCTCCGCCGGTGGCATAGTTGACCAACGGCCACGTCATCACCAACGTCGCGAGCACGTAACCGGCGGTCACCCATGGCCGTTCGATTTTCACCCGAACAATGTTTTCTGTAAGGAGGAATGCCGACTCGGATCACAGGATGGAATGCGGTCAAACATTGCTGATACGCACCGTCGCACCATCCGATGACACTGTCAAGTGAGCGGTCACGCCAAAGTCAGGTTCTTACGTTCTCGTGCCCGTGGATCCCACGAACGAAGATAGCAGAGGGCGGAGGAGAGATTTTGTTCGACCTGAGTTGCAAGCTTTCTCTTGGCGTCGATGTGCCCGTACGGCATACCATCATCGAGATGACGTGGCTTGCGATTGCTGTCGGCGGTGCACTGGGGGCTGTGGCTCGACACGGCACCAGCTATCTGTTGCATACTCGATGGCTGACGACACGGCTGCCGATTGGTACCGCGGTCGTAAATCTGGTCGGATGTTTTGTAGTTGGGTTGGTCGCGGGGGTGCTCGTATCCGAGCGCTTTGCCTTACGCGGGCACTGGCGTGAATTTGTGTTCGTTGGTCTGCTCGGCGGGTTCACGACGTTCTCGGCCTTTGGACTCGACACGCTCCTGTTGACGCGAACACACTCGGTAGGACTGGCGGCCGTCAACGTGGCCATTCAGGTGATTGGTGGGCTGGTTGGGGTCTGGTTCGGCTACCAGATCGGGGCGAAGGCCTGAGCGGCGGAATGCGGCGGCGGAGGGGTCAGGATGTGGGCTGAAGCACTGATCTTGGCGGCCGGTGTTGCTGGCGGCGGCGTGGCGGCGGTCGCGGGCTTCGGGATCGGCAGCCTGCTGACGCCGGCGTTCGCGCTGCACATGGACGCGAGGTTGGCGGTGGCTGCGGTGTCAATTCCGCACGTCGTCGGGACCGCGTTTCGATTCTGGCTCCTCGGGGCGCGGGTCGATCGCAGAGTTCTGTGGAGTTTCGGTTTGACAAGCGCGGCCGGCGGTCTCGCCGGCGCGTTACTCCAGACGCGTGCGGGTGTCCCAGCGTTGATGGTGCTGTTTGGTGCGCTGCTACTCTTCACGGCTGGTGCCGAACTGAGCGGTCTGGCGCGGCGCATGCGTTTCGACGGGCCGGTGGCGTGGTTGGTTGGGGGCACGTCTGGGCTGCTCGGCGGACTTGTCGGGAATCAGGGCGGTATCCGGTCCGCCGCTCTACTCGGCGTCAATCTCCAGAAACACGTCTTTGTCGGGACCGCGACCGCCGTCGGACTGATGGTGGACGGTGCACGGATGCCGGTCTACCTGTGGCAGCTGCACGAGCCGATGAGCGGAGTTGCAGGATGGATCGCGCTCGCGTCCCTCGGCGTGGTTGTTGGCACCCTGCTCGGTAACCGGCTGCTGGTCCGCATACCAGAGCACGTGTTCCGGCCGACCGTCGCAGTCGTACTTGCGATGTTGGGCACGGCGATGTTGGCTCGTGGAATTCTGGCGCCATGAGCGAGGCCAGCGAGGGGGACCACGAGAAAGATGTCGTGTGCGGGATGCAGGTGGATCCCTCAGGCACCGTCGCGACCTTCGACTACAACGGCAGGACGTACTACTTTTGCGGGAAAGGGTGCCGCGACCGCTTTGCCGAGGACCCCGAGGTTTTTCTCCGCCCCGCCCGTTCAGTTGTAGCCGCTGTGCCGGGCGCCACATATACGTGCCCGATGCATCCCGAGGTCATTCGGGACCATCCTGACCCCTGCCCGCTGTGCGGCATGGCGCTCGAGCCGCGTGTGGCCACGCTCGACGAGGGTCCGAACTTTGAATTAATTGACATGACACGGAGGGTCTGGATCGCCGGCGTGCTCGCCACACCGGTGACACTGATGGCCATGATCGACATGGTGGTTGGCCAAGGTGCGGGTGGTCGCATCGATCCACGTTGGAACAACTGGCTTGGCTTCGTACTGGCGACGCCCGTGGTCTGGTGGGCGGGCTGGCCATTCTTTCAGCGCGGGTGGGCCTCGATCGCGCATCGCAGCGCCAACATGTTCACGCTCATCGCTCTTGGTGTGGGCACGGCGTACATCTATTCAGTGGTCGCCACGGTCGCCCCGAAGACTTTTCCGACGGGTGTTCTCATGGGTGGCGTCATCGAGGCGTATTTCGACACCGCCGTCGTCGTGACGGTGCTCGTACTTCTGGGGCAGGTACTCGAGCTACGCGCCCGCAGTCAAACCGGCGCGGCGATTCGAGCGTTGCTCGGCCTGGCACCAAAGACGGCGCGTCGAGTGCGTGATGGTGTCGAGGTAAATGTGCCGCTGGCGGAGGTCGGTGTTGGCGACCTGCTTCGGGTACGGCCGGGTGTAAGGGTTCCAGTCGACGGCATCGTGACTGACGGGCACACATCGATTGACGAATCGATGGTGACCGGCGAGCCGGTGCCGGTGGAGAAATTGGCAGGGAGCCCGGTAACCGGCGGCACGGTCAATGGAACTGGCACGCTACTGATGCGCGCCGAGCGGGTCGGCGGCGATACCCTGCTGGCGCAAATTGTGGGCATGGTAAGCGATGCCCAGCGCAGCCGTGCACCGATTCAGAGGCTGGCCGACCGCATCTCCGCCTACTTCGTGCCAGCGGTGGTAGTCGTGGCGATAGGGGCGTTCACCGCGTGGGGGATGTGGGGACCGGAACCCCGCTTGGCGTTGGCGCTGATGTCGGCAGTTGCTGTCCTTATCATTGCCTGTCCGTGCGCGCTGGGGCTGGCCACACCGATGGCAATCATGGTTGGGACCGGCCAGGGCGCACAGGCGGGTGTGCTCATCAAGAATGCCGAGGCACTTGAGAACCTGGAACGGGTTGATACGATCGTGATCGACAAGACCGGCACGTTGTCGGAAGGCCAACCAACGCTCGCCGGAGTTGTACCCGCCGAGGGTTTCACTGAGCTTGAGCTTCTTCGATACGCCGTGGGCCTCGAGTTTGGCAGCGAGCACCCGCTGGCTAGTGCCATCGTCGCGGGGGCGCGCAGCAGAGGCGTGGACGTACCGGTGGCGTCGGCGTTTGAGTCGCACACCGGCTTGGGCGTGGTCGGGAGCGTACTCGGCCGGAGCGTGGTGCTTGGGAACGCGGCGCTGATGCAGAATCGGGCGATAGATGTCAGCGCGCTGGCGGCGCGTGCGGAGACGCAACGGCAGGACGGGTGGACCGTTGCGTTCCTCGGGATCGACGGCCGGGCTGCCGGCTTCGTTGGCGTGAGCGATGCGATCAAAGCATCCACGCCGGAGGCGATCAGGATGCTGCATGGCGAAGGACTGCGTATCATCATGCTCACCGGGGACAATCGGACAACTGCCGAAGCTGTCGCGCGTCGTTTGGGCCTGGATGACGTGCGAGCTGACGTGCTACCTGCGGAGAAGCAGGACGTCTTACGGCAACTGCAGGGGGAGGGACGCGTGGTCGCCATGGCTGGCGATGGCATCAACGACGCGCCGGCTCTTGCGGTAGCCGATGTCGGTATTGCGATGGGCACGGGTGCCGACGTTGCGATGGAGAGTGCAGGCATTACGCTTGTCAAAGGTGATCTACGGGGCATTGCCAGGGCGCGCAGACTGAGCCGGGCGACTATGCAGAATGTGCGTCAAAATCTCTTTCTCGCGTTTATGTACAACGCCGTCAGCGTGCCGATTGCTGCTGGTGTGCTCTATCCTTCACTAGGGTTGTCGGTGAGCCCGATCTGGGCAAGCGTTGCGATGACGCTGAGCTCTGTTTCGGTGATCGGGAATGCGCTGAGACTACGTCAAGTGCATTTGTAAGAATCGCCAGGCAGTAGCCCTTGACGCCGGTTGTAATCGTGGACCCTGTACACAAGACAACGCTGCGAACCAATTATGAAAAAGATTGCCTGTATATTGCTGATCGTGTTGGTGACGATGGCCGGCATGGCGCTGGCCGGATTGCTATATGTCAGGCGCACTGGGCTAGTTGCTCGGATCGAGCCCGGTGCGATTGAGACGCAGATCGGGCGTAGTGTGCGGTCTTTCGCTGTTCCGCCGGACGCTCGTGAATTACGGAACCCTGTCTCGATGGATGCCGAAGACTTCGCTGAGGTTCGTGCGCACTACGCAGATCACTGCGCCGTGTGCCACGCCAATGACGGCAGTGGCGAGATCCCCATGGGTCAGTCCATGTGGCCGAAGGCGCCCGACATGCGCCTCGCCGCGACGCAGGGGCTGACTGACGGGGAGTTGTTTTGGATCATCGAAAATGGCATTCGTTTCACCGGAATGCCTGGGTGGGGTACGGATACACCTGACGGTGAGGAGGCGAGCTGGTCTTTAGTTCACTTTGTCAGGCACCTTCCCGATATTACTCAGGCGGAGATTGATGAAATGGACATGCTCATCCCGCGTTCAGAAGCTGATATTCGGCAAGAAATTGAGGAGGAACGTTTTCTGCGGGGTGACGATTAGGTGGACTTGAAGTCGGTCATTTTGATTCAGAAAGTTACCGGGCCTCTTTTTGTAAAGATGTCAGGGTTTCTTCAGGCTAAAACATCCCAGGTTTCTGTACAATGAAGCAAGAGGGCGAGATCGGAATGTCTCGCACGTAGTCCATGAAGCTGGACAGGGAGAACGACATGGAACGGACTTGGATCGCCGCCATTGCGTTGATTGTGGCCATTGCAATGCCATCTACAGTGTTTGCCCATGGTGGACATCCTCACCGGTTTATGGGCACCGTGTCCGCTGTGCAGGATACACAGATCGAGGTTGAGACGAGGGACGGCGACATGGTCACGTTCGCGCTTGACGAGAAGACTATTTACCGTCAGGGCAAAATCAAGGTCGTCGGGAAGCTCCCCGAAGTCGGAGAGCGCGTCGTCGTCAGTGCTATGGAGGTCGAGCAGGGTCAGACGATGGTCGCAGAGACCGTGCAGTTGCCGGTTCCGGCCAAGGCGTCGCGGTAAGCGTTCGCTTAATTCATCGAGCAAGCGCCTGGGCCGCGTGGATCTCCGCAACGGCCGCATCCACCAGAGACGCTCATCGCCTCCGGGGCGCTCGCTGAATCCCCAGCCCGCGCAGCAAACACTGAGAATTTTCGCTCAAGGACTGTTCCGTGGCAGACGGGGCACTCTGGACTCTCGCTTGCGCGCACTAGCACTTCAAACTGATTTTCACACGTCTGACAGGCGTATTCATGGAGCGGCATGACGACAACAATCATAGTCGACCTGCGTCAGCCGCCGCATTCTGAATGCTTGCCGAGAAGTGCCGCACTTCCTATTCCAGTTGCCCGTCCTGACGGGTACTGACCACCGAGGACCTATACTGCCGTGATGTCTGCACACACAAAATCTCGTCAGGTTGCCAACCCCCGCCTTCGTAACGTGGCGATCATTGCGCACGTCGATCACGGAAAGACCACGCTAGTCGATGCGCTCCTGCAGCAGAGCGGCGTCTATCGCGAGAACGAGCAAGTAGTCGATCGGGTCATGGACAACACCGATCTTGAACGCGAGCGCGGAATTACCATTCTGGCCAAGAACACGGCGGTCCGCTATCGTGACTTCCTACTTAACATCGTCGATACCCCGGGACATGCCGATTTCGGCGGGGAGGTTGAGCGCACGCTGTCGATGGTGGATGGCGTGATGCTTTTGGTTGACGCGTCTGAAGGGCCGCTGCCGCAGACGCGGTTTGTGTTGCGTAAGGCGCTTGAGCGAGGACTCCCACCGATTATCGTTCTCAACAAGATCGATCGCTCCGACGCGCGAGTCAAAGAAGTCTTGAATGAGGTCTACGATCTCTTTATCGATCTTGATGCCAACGAAGATCAGATCGAGTTTCCGGTTCTGTATGCAAATGCACGCGCCGGGGCCGCCTCGGTCGATCCGGACGTTCCAGGCACCGATTTAAGCGCGTTGTTTGAAGCGATTGTCGAACACGTGCCTCCGCCGAAGGGAGATCCCGAAGCGCCGCTTCAGATGCTGGTGGCGAATCTCGACGCGAGCGACTACCTGGGCCGTATTGCGATCGGTCGCATTTTTAACGGGACTGTTCAGCTTGGTGACCAGGTGGCCGTCGTGAAGCTCGGTGGCGAGGTACAGGAAACCCGGGTCACTAAGCTGTTCGCGTTCGACGGATTAAAGCGGGTCGAAGTTGAAACGGCTGTGGCAGGGGACATAGTGTGTCTGGCCGGCATCGAGGACATAACCATTGGAGAAACGATCGCCGATCCAGAACGCCGGGTCGCCATTCCGCCAATCGCGATCGACGAGCCAACGGTCTCAATGATTTTTGGCGTCAACACGTCGCCATCTGCGGGTCAGGACGGGAAGTACGTCACTTCGAGAAATATTCGGGATCGCTTGATGCATGAACTGGTGGGTAACGTCTCGCTTCGTGTCGAGGACGCAGAATCTCACGAGCAGATCAAGGTAATCGGTCGGGGCGAGTTGCAGCTCTCAATTCTTATCGAAACGATGCGCCGCGAAGGATTCGAGCTTCAGGTGTCGCGCCCGAACATCGTTACCAAAGAAATCAACGGCGTGACGATGGAGCCTATCGAAGAACTGGTGATCGACGTCCCCGAAGATTTTCAGGGCGTCGTGATCGCGCAGGCAGGGATGCGACGAGGTGTCCTGAACAAGATGGTCAACCATGGCAGCGGCCGTGTACGGCTTGAGTTCCGCGTTCCTTCCCGAGGGCTAATCGGTTTTAGATCGCAGTTCATGACTGACACGCGGGGGACCGGCATTATGAATCACTTGTTCGCAGGCTGGGAGCCATGGCAAGGTGCCATCACTGGGCGCGATGCTGGCGTATTGGTAGCCGATCGCGACGGCGTTACTACTGCCTACGCTATTTTTAATCTCCAGGAGCGTGGGGAAATTTTCGTGGAGCCGGCCACCAAGGTGTACGAGGGGATGATTGTCGGCGAGAATGCCCGTCAGAACGACATGGATGTTAACGTCACCAAGGAGAAGAAACAGACCAACATGCGCGCGGCGAGCGCCGACGAAGCGATCCGACTGATTCCGCCCCGCATTCTCAGTCTTGAGCAAGCGATCGAGTTCATTAATGATGATGAATTGGTCGAGATTACGCCGAAGAATATTCGACTGCGGAAACGGATCTTGTTGGCCAATGAGCGTCCGAAACACCAGGGCTGATCGCTGTGCTCCAGTGCTTTCAAGGCAGTCTCGGTGCGAAGCTGACTCTTAACGTTCGGTCCGGCTTGACGCTGCTGGTGATGAGGACTTCGATGGCAGGAGGATTGTTGTGACATTAATCATGGAGCGGTTCGTGGTGATGGTTCTACGTCCCGTTGCCGGTGGGTTGCATCAAGGTAACCGACGGGATGGGGCGTAACTACAATGAGTAAGAAACGGTCTGGGGACCGGGATTTAAAACTTGCGCGTCGTCCCCGCTCACGAAAGAGGCCACGGTCGATAGGCATGATTGGCCTCGGCATTATGGGATCGGCAATGACCGCGAACTTGATCCGTGACGGGTACCTGGTTGTCGGGTACGACGTCGCGGCTGCGCGGCGACGTGCTCACGTGCGTGCGGGTGGTCAGCTCTCAAAGAGCGCACGAGACGTTGGCCAGGTGGCCGACATCGTGATCTGCTCGCTGCCTTCGGCGGCGGCGCTTCTTTCGGTAGCTGCGGATCTAGCCGGTGAGAGACGACGCCGGAGGATTGTCATTGAGACGAGCACCCTGCCGATTGCCGTGAAGGAGCAGGCACGCAGCCAACTTGCGACGTCCGGGACCATTCTCCTGGATTGTCCTCTAAGCGGGACAGGGGCGCAGGCGCGCGTGCGCGACCTAGTCGTATACGCTAGCGGACCGCGGACCGCGTATCGCACGGTGGCGCCGGTCATGGATGCCATTGCGCGGGCCCATTACCACGTCGGCGACTTCGGTGCCGGATCAAAGATGAAGTTCGTGGCCAATCTGCTGGTGGCAATCCATAACGTAGCGGCCGCCGAGGCGATGGTGCTCGCCATGAAAGCTGGCCTCGATCCCGAGGTTACCTTTAAGGTTATCGCCGATGGAGCTGGTAGCTCCAAGATGCTGCAGGTTCGGGGACCGATGATGGTACGTGGGGACTATGCGGACGCGATGATTCGCCTGTCTGTGTGGGCTAAGGACATGACAATCATCGGAGACTTCGCGCGTCAAGTTGGATGCCCAACGCCCCTGTTCGCTGCCACGGCGCCCATTTATACAGCGGCGTCGGCGACAAGGCCAGAGACGGAGGACACATCGGCTGTCTGCGCCGTTCTCGAGCAGATGGCAAATTATCGGCGTGGGAAACCCAGACCCAGTCGCCGGTGCTGACCTTCACGGATCAGGGATTTTCGTACAAACGTTTCTATGTTTGCCAGCGCATGCTGGCGAGGCCGATTTCAACAACCGTATACAGCTGTTTCTGGTGAGATCGGCGGGCGTAGGACTGCAAGCTGTGAATCGTCACCGTGCGACGTCAGGAACTAGCATTCGTACGGTTCCGTCCTGTCGAGAGGTGACCAGGAGCTCACCGTCGAGGCTCTGGCTGAGGTGCAGATCGGCGCGCATCGCCGGTTCGCCCAGCTCGGCGTCAATGAGCTGGCGCAGGGTTACAAATGTCTGGTTATTCGCGTCGTCACGGACATACAGCTGAATTTCTTCGATTGGTGCCACGGTGCGCGGCACACCGTCGTCGGCATTCTTCATCTCGCCGACGTCTGCGGCAAACAATCGGCCTCGTGCGATATCACCGAAGACGAACTTGCCGCGCAATGCCTCGATTCGTCCGTAGTAGGCAAATCCGCCCGTGACGGCGACCCCTTCATCATGGTCGTAGATGGCCACCGGGTATGTGAATTCGTCTTGCTGTGATCCGTCGAGGATTGCGTCAGGCAGAGTAAACAACTCATGGAGCTCTCCGCCCGGCTTGACGATGCCGTTCTCCCAGTACCCCTCGCGCTTCATCCAGCCGTAGTTCCTGCCATTGTGGACGATATTGATTTCTTCTATTTGGTTCATGCCGATGTCGGAGGCGTACAGAGTACCGTCGGTCTGATCCCAGGATAGACGGTGGGCGTTGCGGAAGCCGTACGCGTAAATCTCGCCCAGTGTCTGAGGATCTCCATCGGCTGCGAACGTATTACTTGGGGGGATCGTGTAATCGCCAAGCCCTTTTGTACCGCCTGACTCCAACGGGCTACGGGGATCGATACGTAAAATGGCAGTGACCACGCTGTCGAGCCGTTGGCTCTGCCCAGGGTTCTGGGCGTGAACACCTGCTCCGTTGCTAAAGCCGAGATCGCTGCCGCTCGTATAGATTAGTCCGTAATCTTCTGAGCCGGGCCTCGCGGTCGGATTGAAGCCGACGTAGCCCATGGGGTGCGTCAGCGTATCGACGATATGGGCGACGCGCAGCAGCTCACGCCGATTGCCCTGGAATGTATTGGCGGCTGGGCTAGTCACCCGCCACTCAGTGAATACGTTGTGGTAGGTCACCTGGTCGGGAGTAAACCCAGGCGGAATGAAGTTCGGCTTTGCCGGGTTGCCCGTCGCGGTCTCGCTGTGCACAGTGTACAGCAACCCGTTGGTCGCAAATTCCGGATGAAAATCGAAACCAATGAAGCCGCTTTCGAGTCGGTTGTACACGCCAAATGGCACGTCACGGTAAAAGTTCCAATAGATCGTAGGTCTATTATCTGCATCAAGAACATATAAGACACCGCGCGAGTCGTTGACGAAACGTCGTCCATCTGGCAGATCTTTCACGAAACTGACACGCGCATACCCGGACTGCCTGACGTCCTGATCTCTAGGACGGATGTCACGCGAATCGGGTAATCGGGTCACATCCTCGATCTGAACGCTCAGTCCACGGTCGGGAATCTGGATCGGGATCGGATTAACGGTAATTTGGGCCGTCATCACCGCTGTTGTGCCAAGGGCTATTGCCGAGTGGACAAAAACTTTTCTATGCATAGGGTTTCCCGCCGAGTTCGAAAAGACGCATCCTACGTGCTGTGAGCCGCCTTCAGGTTTTCGCTAGCTTTCCGTTTATTACGTATGTGAGAAGGATAACGATCTGTGCCGAATCCCGAGCGACTGCGAGCGCAGCTGCATCTACCTCTTTCAACGCGTGGTTGAACTCCTCGGGGTGCAGCACGACAAGTGGTTTGCCGAGCGCGGCCGCGAACCCCGCGTCGAAGGCCGCGTTCCATTGTCGGTACTTGTCACCGAAGCGCACCACGACAATGTCGGCGGCACTGATGAGCGTGCGGGTGCGGATGGCGTTGACCATTGCACCCTTGTGATCCTTCCAGTACGACAAATTTTCAGGGCCTAAGATGACGACTCCACAATCGTCACTGGACTCATGGTTCGTGACGGGTGAGGTGAATAGCACGGGAAGTGAACGATTCTTGGCGCCGGCCTCGATCTGTTCCCTCCAATCTGAGTGAATCTCGCCCGAGAGGTAAACCGTCCATGTCTTTTCCATTTCCAGTCGATGCTTAGCTATCGCGTCGTCCATTCAGGCGGCGGCTGAATCGTCTTTTGCGGTGTTCCTCCGGGGTCGTGGCGTCCGCTGCCTTCCAGTCGGCTAATCGCGCGCACGGTGATGTCCTGCTCGCATGTGATCTGGCAGGACAAGCGGACTCCCGTCAAGCCTCGTTCAAGAAGTTTGTCTTTTTCTGCGGTTGTGATTTTTTCAGGCTCGCCGCTGATGAACTCGACTCGGCACGTGGTGCAGCGTGCGTTGCCGCCGCAGGTGTGTAGGATGTCGACGCCGGCGTCTTGTTCGATCCCAAGCACGAGCCGCTTGCCCTGCTCTACTTCTACTGTCGCATACCCTTCGACTGTCAGTCTTGGCATGCCGCTATGCTAACGTATCGAACTCATGTCTGACGTTACGAATTCACCTCTTCCATCCCAACTCTGGAAGCGGCTGTCTGAAGAGCGCCGGTTCGCAGCTGCCGAGGGTTTGTGGCGCGATCCGGATGCGGTTGCCGAACAGGGTGAGCTTCTGGGCACGATTGCGCAACGTATTAAATTCAGAATCAAAAGCGTGGTTGAGATGTCCGTCGAGAAGAAGGCGCGATATGTGGTTGCCTTGCCGACAGTCTCGGACTTCACTGCGGCTCGACTACTAGTTATCTATCACGTGGTGTACCAACGTCCAATGATGAGACGATTTCTCGATGCGCTGGAGATTTCCCACGAAGACGGCATGATTTTGGACGAGGAATTCGCCACGCTGCCACAGGAGCGCCTCGCTTCGGCAGCGAGCACCCTCGCGTCGGTGTTTCCGGCCGAGGATGTCTCGCTCTATCTCTCCACCCTGATTTGGCAGGATCCCGAGACCTGGGGCGGTCTGGCAGGTCTACCTCAAGTAGGCACGCCATCTGTGCCCTCGGCGAAGTAGACGTGATCGAGCATTAGCTTGTTTGTAGCGTCTTGAGTTACTGCCGAATACGCTGCGCGTTCGTTCCTACGTTGCTACGGCCGACACGCGATAAGCGGGACCGGCGACGACAAGTAGCGTTAGGACGCTTACGGCGATCGTGCATGCCAGTAAAGCGAATGCCATGAGGGCTTCCGACCGTGTGGTCAAGCGGTACGTTTTCGCCCGGTTAAGTTGCGCATTGTAGGCTTTTCACACATGTCCGAATCCCACTTTCTTTATCCGGGCCACTCACAGCAGCTGTCCCAGCTGGGGTGGGATGAAACCTTCGCTACGGCGTGTCAGCACTTGAGTAAGGATACCGACGTCGAGCCAGCGCGGGTCGCCATTGAGTTTAACCATATGTACCGGGTGTGGACCGAGCGAAGCGAGATCGGGGCGACCGTGTCCGGTCGTTTGAAACACCATGCTGCCAGTCGCAGCGAGTTACCAGCCGTGGGTGACTGGGTAATGGTTCGTAGGAGACCGGCCGACGATCAGGCAGCGATCATCGCGGTGTTACCTCGCCGGAGCTGGTTTTCACGTAAGACGGCCGGCACCGTAACCGACGAACAGGTTGTTGCTGCGAACGTAGATGTCGTCTTCTTGGCGATGGCGCTCGATGGGGATTTTAGTTCTCGGCGACTCGAACGGTATCTGCTGTTGGCCCGGGAAAGCGGCGCTGACCCAGTCATTGTGCTAACTAAGCCTGACCTGTCGATTACTGTGACTGCACAGGTGGCCGACGTGCGTGCCGTGTCGGGGGATTTGCCGGTCTATGTCGTGAGTCCGAAAAGTGGTCTCGGTGTCGAGCCCGTAGCGGACTACCTTGGTCGGGGACGTACGGGCGCGTTGCTTGGATCGTCTGGCGTAGGCAAGAGCACGCTGATCAACCGCCTAGTCGGTGAAGAGGTGCAGAAGACCAGAGAAGTGCGGGCCAGCAATTCCAAAGGCCGCCATACAACAATCCACCGAGAGCTTATTCGGCTCCCGTCCGGCGGGCTAATCATCGATACTCCGGGCATGCGGGAGCTGCAGCTCTGGGACGTCGGGGAAGCCGTTCGGGAAAGCTTCGATGATATCGAAACACTTGCTGTGACTTGCCACTTCGTGAACTGTCGGCACATTGGTGAGCCTCGGTGTGCAGTCAAAGCCGCCTTGAGCGCTGGCCGGCTCGACCCCGCTCGACTCAAAAGCTACCTCAGAATCCAGGAGGAACTCGTCGTGCTGGCGCGCCAACGGGATGAACGTGAACAGCTTGATGAGAAGCGACGCACGAGAGCAGCGGGGAAGCCGTCCAAAAGATCGCTCAAAGTAGAACGGTAAGGCGGAGCACACATATAATTTGCCCATGATCGTGTTCCTGATGCTGATGGTTCTTGGGCAGGCACCGACCTTCTTCTCGTCGACCTTCCCACTCGAAGAGTTACAGAACAAGCAGGCTGTGCTTGAGACGAACTTCGGCACGATCGTGTTGGACCTGCTTGCTGATGTCGCACCCACGCACGTGGCGCACTTCATGACGCAGGTGAATGAAGGCGCGTACGACGGAACGGTGTTTCATCGAGTAATTGCGATGGGCATTATCCAGGGAGGCGACCCGTTGTCGACCGACCCCTTGCAGCAAGAGCGCTACGGCACGGGTGGACTTGGCACTCTGGAGTTTGAACCCAACGCTGAGCAGCCCACGCGCGGTGCGGTGGCTGCGGTTTTGATTCCCGGTGATCGGGATAGCGGCGGGTCCCAGTTTTTCATCTGCATTACCGATCAGCTCGCGCTTGAGGGGCAGTACACGATTTTCGCACGGGTGAAAGAGGGGATCCTTGTTGCACAAAAGATGTCGTTGGTTGCTGCCAACGCCGACGGCATGCCGGACGAGCGTGTAGAGATTCTGAACGCATTCATTCGGGATACACCCCCGCCGGAGCCGGAGCCGTTTGCTGAAGAGACCATCGAGGAGCTATTGCAGTACCGTGCGGTGATCGAGACCTCGATGGGTGATATCACGATTGAGTTGTTCGCCGATCGTGCGCCCAACCACGTGCGTTCTCTGCTTCGGCTGGCATCTGCCGGCGTTTACGATGGCACGGCGCTGCATCGCGTGGCGCGGGGATTTGTGATTCAGGGTGGTTTTTTGGCGACGCGACAAGAGCCGCTCGACGAGAGGCAGTTTGCGTACGTGCGTGAATTGCAGCCGGAATTTAACCCAACGCCGCATGAGCGGGGGATTCTGTCCATGGCGCATGGCGACGATCCCGCCAGCGCCACCTCTTCGTTTTTTATCGTCCTGGCACCTGCGCCTGCGCTCGACAATCTCTACACTGTGTTCGGACGGGTTGTGGAGGGGTTGGATATCGTTGAGCAAATAGAAGCCGTGCCGGTCAATGGCGAGGAGCCGGTCACTCGGATCGAGGTCACGACAGTCCACGTCGTTAGTAATGCCTCTTAGTAGCTCGTCGTTAAGTCTCGAACGGGAGCTGCACCTGTGGTTTTGGCGCTGCGACGACTTCCGGACTGAAGTTGTGCACGCGCACGCCGAGCAGGCGCACTGACCGTGCCCCAGCCTCCGTCTTGTCGAGTAGTGCGAAGGCGCGGTCGACGACAGAGTCGGCTTCGCGCGTCGGTGCGTCCGTGTCACTCTTTGTGATTGTCGAGAAGTCGTGATAGCGCACTTTAAGGGTCACGGTGCGCGCGTACAGTTCGTGGCTGACGAGCCAGGCCGCCGCGTTACAAGCCATCGTCCGGATCGTGTCACGGATGTTACGTAGGTCAGTGGTATCTTCGGCAAACGTGCGCTCGCTCCCTGATGATTTCGGACGGCGATCCGATACGACCGGACGGTTGTCGATGCCGTGTGCCAGTCGTTGCAGCCAGTCAGCCATCGAGCCCACTGTGTCGCGGAGCAGTGCCGGATCGGCCGCCCGTACGTCCACGAGTTTCTTGATGCCGCGGGCGCGTAGCTTCTTTCCGGTGACGGGTCCGACGCCCCAGAGAGCATCAATGGGTAAAGCCTGCAGAAACGTTTCCACACGCTCCGGTGCGATTACAGTTAAGCCGTCGGGCTTCTTCCAGCCGGAGGCGATTTTTGCCAAGAACTTGTTGGGTGCCACGCCGGCTGAGGCCGTCAGGCCAGTGCGTTCTCGGATCTGATGTTTCAGCCTACGCGCAACCGTTGTGCCGAGCGGCTCGGCCCACTCGTTGTTCGTAACGTCGAGGTAGGCTTCGTCGAGTGACAGTGGTTCGACCAGCGGCGTCACGTCGCGAAACATCGCGAACACCTGTTGAGAGACGGCGCGGTACTTCGCGAAGTCAGGCCGGACGATCACAAGCGAGGGACACAGCTGTTTGGCTCTTGCCATTGGGATGGCCGATCGCACTCCGAATGTCCTCGCTTCGTAGCTGGCGGCGGCCACCACACCACGCTTTTCCGCGTCGCCCCCGATCGCAACTGGTTGGCCGCGCAGTTCTGGGTTGTCGCGTTGCTCGACAGACGCGTAGAAGGCGTCCATGTCCACGTGGAGAATCCGACGGAACGTGGATGGCACAGGCGCGAGCTTGTCGCGTTGTGGCGCATTCATTTCGGTGTGAGACGTCGTCAGTTCCCCGTTGAGCCGAATCCGCCCCGTGTCGTGTTGGCAATCTCGATCACTTCGTGCCAGAAGACACGCGGGGCGGGGAGGACAATGCCCTGGGCAAGGCGATCACCGCGTGTTACCTGCACCTCCGAGTCGGTGAAGTTGAGTACCTGGACAATCACCTCGTCATGCGGACCGGAATAGTCAGGATCGACGACGCCGACCCCATTGGGAATCATCAGTCCACGCTTGAGCGGCGTGCTGCTTCGAGCGAAAATACCGAGGAAGTGACCGGTGGGCACCTGGATGATCAGACCGGTCCTCACGAGTACGATCTGTCCTGGTGGTACACGCACATCGTGCGCGGCTGCCAGGTCGAATCCAGCCGCTTCGTCAGTGCCGTACGTGGGGAGAGCGATCGTGGGATCCAGCCGTCTGATTTTGAGCCGCATAAACGCAGCATACATGTTGTCACTTTTTGGGG
>Ga0315339_1000376_pt1 | contig 59663 bp, 61 predicted proteins | sample ASW17metaG_FD_204514 | JGI IMG/M metagenome (GOLD analysis project Ga0315339, IMG submission 204514) | Ammonia-oxidizing marine archaeal communities from Pacific Ocean, United States - ASW #17 | ecosystem: Environmental > Aquatic > Marine > Oceanic | place: USA: California | collected 2016-12-05 | reverse complement strand
TTAGCAGAAAATCTGAAAACCCATCAATTACAAGAGATGTATCAGGTGAAGGAGTGCAGCAAGCTTTATTAAAAATTATGGAGGGTACAATAGCTAGTGTACCTCCACAAGGTGGGAGAAAACATCCGCAACAAGAATTTTTGCAAGTAGATACAACAAACATACTATTTATTTGTGGGGGCGCTTTTTCCGGTCTAGATAAAATTATTTCTCAAAGAGATAAAGGAACTTCAATTGGTTTTCGTGCTGAGGTTAAAAATACCGAGGATAAAAAAACTGGAGAATGGATGAAAAATTTAGAACCAGAAGATTTATTAAAATATGGTTTAATTCCAGAATTTATTGGACGATTACCAATTATTGCAACACTGGAAGATTTAGATGAGAAAACTTTAGTAAAAATTCTTGAAGAACCAAAAAACTCTCTTATTAAACAGTATCAAGAATTATTTAAATTAGAAGGGACAAAACTATCATTTAAAGATAATGCTGTAAAAGAAATTGCAGTAAAAGCAATAAACAAAAAAACTGGAGCAAGAGGCTTAAGGTCTATATTAGAAAATATATTGTTAAAAACAATGTATGATTTACCAAGCCAAGAAAACGTTGAAGAGGTAATTGTTGACATTGGAGCTGTCAAAGGTCAATCCCAACCGATTATTGTCCATTCAAAAAATTACAATAAAGCTAAGTCAGAAAAAACGTCAGCGGCATAATATAGCGTTAATAAACAATAAATATCTATTGCAATATTAATATTAATATCCATATTTAAACCATGGAAGTCAAAGTAAATTTACCGTTATTACCATTAAGAGATATTGTTGTATTTCCAAGTATGATCATTCCTCTTTTTGTAGGAAGAGATAAATCTATTTCAGCACTAAATGAAGTTATGAAAAATGATAAAAAAATTATCCTAGTGACTCAAAAAAATTCTGAAGTAGATGATCCAAAAAAAACAGATATTTTCATGTTTGCTTGTGAAGGAAATATATTACAGCTTCTTAAATTACCTGATGGTACTGTAAAAGTTTTAGTCGAAGGCATTAAAAGAGTAAAAATTTTAGATATTAAAGATAATGATAAATTTATCACGTGCGATTTTAGCTATCAAAATGTTGAACTAACTAAAGATGAAGATTTATTACCATTGGCTTTAACAGCAGTTAGAAGAATTGAAAAATTAAATTCTATTAATAAAAAAATTTCTAACGAAACAATAAATAATATTAAAAAATTAAAAGAACCATCAAAAATAGCTGATAATATTGCAGCTCACTTAAATTGCACTATTTCTGAAAAGCAAAAAATATTTGAAACTCTTAGCGTAAAAAAAAGACTTGTTGCAATAATTAAAATAATGGAAAATGAAGCAAGCATCATCGGTGTTGAAAAAAGAATTAGGGGCAGAGTTAAGACTCAAATGGAAAAAACTCAAAGAGAATATTATTTGAATGAACAACTTAAAGCTATTCAAAAAGAACTTGGTGAAATTGAGGATGGTAAAGATGAAACATCAAGTTTGAATAAATCTATTTTAAAAGCAAAAATGCCTAATGAAGTTCAGAAAAAATGTCTGACTGAATTAAAAAAATTAAAAAACATGAGTCCAATGTCGGCAGAAGCTACCGTTGTAAGAAATTATCTAGATTGGATGATTGACATACCTTGGTTTAAAAAAAATCAAGTTGAAATTAATTTAAATAAAGCTTTAAAAACCCTAGAGGAAGATCATTATGGTTTAGAAAAAATTAAAGAAAGAATAATTGAATTTTTAGCTGTTCAAAAAAGAATGGAAAAAATTAAAGGACCAATACTTTGTTTCGTTGGACCACCAGGTGTTGGTAAAACTTCATTAGGCAAATCAATTGCTAGAGCTACGAATAGACCATTTGTAAGAATGTCTCTTGGTGGCATAAGAGATGAAGCCGAAATAAGAGGGCATAGAAGAACTTATATTGGATCATTGCCAGGAAAAATTATTCAAATGATGAAAAAAGCCGGAACGAAAAATCCTTTAATTTTATTAGATGAAATTGATAAAGTAGGAAATGATTACAGAGGGGATCCATCTTCAGCTTTACTTGAAGCATTGGATCCAGAACAGAATGTGACTTTTAATGATCATTATTTAGAGGTAGATTACGATTTGTCAGATGTATTGTTTGTAACAACTGCAAATACTTTAAATATACTTCCTCCATTATTAGACCGAATGGAAGTAATAAGGATTCCTGGTTATACAGAAGATGAAAAAATTAATATTGCTAATAAATTTTTACTTCCGAAACAAATTAAAGAAAATGGCATTAAAGAAGGTGAGCTTGATTTATCTGAGGGAACAATTAAACAAATCATTAGAAGTTATACTCGTGAATCTGGTGTAAGAAATTTAGAAAGAGAAATTTCTAAAATTACAAGAAAAGTTGTTAAAAAAATTGTTAATAATGAAGAAAAAAAAGTTTTAGTCCAAGACAAAAATATTTCAGATTTTTTAGGTGTGAAAAAGTTTAAATATGGAGATCTAGAAATTGAAGATAAAATTGGCATTTCTACTGGACTAGCGTGGACAGAATTTGGTGGTGAAATTTTAAAAATTGAAACTGTAAATATGCCTGGAAAAGGTAGAATGCAAATTACAGGGCAGCTAGGTGACGTAATGCAAGAATCAGTTAAAGCAGCAAAATCATTTGTTAGATCAAAGAGTTTAGAGTATGGAATTATACCACCATTATTTGAAAAGAGAGATTTTCATATTCATGTACCTGAAGGAGCCACACCTAAAGATGGACCGTCGGCAGGTATAGCAGTGGTTACATCTATTGTATCATCAATTACAAAAAACCCAATTGATAGAGAAATTGCAATGACAGGAGAAGTTACACTTACAGGCCAGGTTCTTGCAATAGGTGGTTTAAAAGAAAAATTGTTAGCAGCTCATAGAACAGGAATTAAGCATGTGATCATCCCTAAAGATAATGAAAAGAACCTTGCGGATATTCCACAAAAAATAAAAGATGACATTAAAATTTCAGCAGTTGAAACTGTTGATGAAGTTTTAAAAATTGCTTTAACAAAAGAATTAAAAAAAATTGAGTGGGCAGAAGTGGATAACATTTCAGGTGCTAAAAAAGAAGATAAATCTCAAGCTAGCATACAATAATTAATAATTTATATTATATTACTGTTGATGTAATAGTACCCTGATTCTAGAGAATGAAAAATAATCAAATCATACATGGTAGGTGGTATAAAATTAACAAAAAAGTAAAAAAAAGAATTAAAGCTAAATATCATAAAATTAAAGATTGGGTAATGGATCCTAAAGGATATTTTTTAATCGCAATTGATAGAAAAAAAAAAATATTAAAGGTAGGATATTGTGTTTTTAAAAAACTAGGCAACAAACCCATAAATGATATGGTTTCAATAGTTTCGGGCAAAACAGCAATAGAAATTGTTAATACGTTAATAAGAAATAAATACATATCTACTCATCAGCACGCTGCTGATATGGGTATTGAATTATGTAAAGCTGAACTAGCTTTAAAATATAACCTCAATTACGTCCAAGATAATGATTTAAAAATAAAATGAAAAAACTTTTAGGGATCGTGGTTCTGGGTTTGTTGTGGTGTAACAGCGCTTTTGATTTTAGTTATTTCTTTAATAATCAAGAAAAGTAAAAAATAAATGTATGAATTGGCTGCAGATTTAACATTAATTATTCATTTTGCTTTTATTCTCTTTGTTATATTTGGTGCGTTATTATTTTTTATTACAACAAAAATTATTTTTATCCACATTCCTGCTTTTATTTGGGGATCCTATATTGAATTAACTAATTCCATATGTCCTCTGACTTATCTTGAAAATTGGTTTTTACATAAAGCTAATCTAACAACTTATTCTGAAGGCTTTATTCAAAATTACTTAGTACCAATTATTTATCCGATGAGTCTTACTAAAGATTTACAAATATACCTAGGAATAGCCCTAATAGTCATAAATATAGTTTTTTATGCCTTTATATCTAATAAACTAAAAAAAAATTTTGAATGAAAAAATTATTTTTTTGTTTAATTATATTATTTTGTTTTTCATCAAATAGTTATTCTAAAAATTATAAATTTACCAAAATAATAGAACTGAATGAACCTTGGGGATCATCATTTATTAACAAAGATGAATTAATAATTACTGAAAAAAATGGAAAAATTAAAATAGTTAATATCAATTCTGTAGAAGTTTCAGAAGTTGATCATAATCTTAATTTTTTAAAAGTCGGTCAAGGTGGATTATTAGATATTCTACACAAAGACAACTTTCTTTGGATTTCATATTCTGAAGATAGAGGTGATTGGAAAACAAGTACTTCAATTGCAAAAGCAAAATTAGATAAAAAAGAATTAAATTTTAAAAATATTTTTCAAGCTGAACCTCCAATAGATTCTGGTTATCATTTTGGATCAAGATTAGCGATTAAAAACAATTATCTTTTTGCTTCAGCTGGTGAAAGAGGACAAGGGATGATTGCTCAAGATCCTACAAAACACCCTGGTAGTATTATTAGAATTCACCTTGATGGAAGTATCCCAAAAGATAATCCAAAGTTCGAAGGTAAAACCGGTTGGTTGCCTGAAATATATCAAATAGGTGTTCGTAATCCACAAGGATTAACGGTTTCTGATTATGATGGAAAAATATACTTAAGCAATCATGGAGCAAGAGGTGGTGATTGGTTTGGTGAAGCAAAAAAAGGTGAAAACTATGGATGGAAAATTTTAGGTTGGGGTGGAAAAAATTATTCAGGAACAAAGATTGGTCCTAAATGGAAGCCTGGATTTACTAAAGCCATTCAATACTGGGTACCTTCAATTGCTACAAGCGCTATCACAATTTATGAAGGCAATGAGTTTAAAGATTGGAATGGGCACGCACTAATTACTTCTTTAAAAGATAAATCTTTAAGAAAATTAATATTTAATGATCTGTCTAATGTGAAAGAAGACCTTATATTTAAAAATAAAATTGGAAGAATAAGAGATATTCAGGTTCATCCATCTAATGGTAAAATATTTTTCTTAAGTGAAGATGGCTTGTGGTTAATGGAAAAAAATTAATATAGAATTATGTAAGATAATTAAATGAATAATAAAATTTTAGGGATCGTGGTTCTGGGTTTGTTGTGTTTTAATACAACATTTGCAGCAGATAACATTAAACCAAAAAAATAAATGAAAAACTTTTAGTGATCGTGGTTCTGGGTTTGTTGTGTTAGGATCATAGATTATGAAAAAGCTATCTCTTAAAGCAAGTTGTTTGTGTGGTGGTATACAATTAAAAACTAAAGGGTATCATAGAAACATTCAAAACTGTCATTGTAATCAATGTATGAAAACCCATGGTCATTATGCAGCGTATACAAATGTTGAAGAGCAAAATATTAAATTTATAAAAAAAAGAACATTAAAATGGTTTAGATCCTCTAAGAGAGCAAAAAGAGGCTTTTGCAACAAATGTGGAGCAAGTATATTATTTAAAGTAATAGGAACAAAAAATATTTCAATTGCCGCTGGGATGTTTAATAGACCTGTTAAACTTAAAACGATAATGAATATATTTATAAAAGGGAAGTTAGAATATTATAAACTTGATCATCATATACCAAAATTCAAACGTTATCCTAAGGGGGTAAAATGAAAAAAACTTTTAGGGATTGTGGTTCTGGGTTTGTTGTTTAAATTGCTTTAGTAATTCATGTACGGAATTGAAAAATTCCTTAGTTTGGACTTGGTCCTGCAGCCATAGAAGTTGTCTGGTAGTCTCAAATATCCTATAAAATCACATAACTTTAAATTAGCTTTGAATTAAGATTAGCTAGAGTGTGCCAACGATATATGGCTTTTTAGTGAGTCAAGATTATACTAACGTATAGAAATAATAAAACTATATTATGCATTTTAGAAATAAATTTATAAACAAAATCTTCCCAAAAAGATTTGATAAATACTGGAAAAAAATTGAAGATTCACAAAACATAGATAGTACACTTAGACATATAACTAATAGTTTTATCAGCTCTAAGTCTTATAAACTTACTTCTAATTATTGGCATATTCTAAATATTTCTAACTATAAATCTCTTTCTATGTTTGGGGTGAAAAAATATGGTTCTACAATAGCAAAAAATTATTACACATTTACAGAAATGCATCATGATGAGTGGTTTGATGAAATTATTAATAATTTAAAAGATAGTCCTTATAAGATTGACAGTACAGAGGCATTTAAAAAACAAGAAGGTTTCTCTCTTAAGGAAAGCGTAACCTATAATTATCTTTGTTATTTACTTTTTTATAATCTTAAAAAAACTGATGCTTTTCAACATATTACAAAACTTAATGATAAAACTTATTTGGGGTTTAATGATCCATATATTAAGATAAGTGATATAAATATTACAACAGATAAAATTATTTCTTTATTAGATTATGAAAAAATACAAAAAGCATTTGAGATTAAGAAATTTAAAAGAGTTCTAGAGATTGGTGCTGGCTCTGGCAGAACTTCCGAAGCAATTCTTACCATAGAGAAACATTTTAAATATATTTTGTGTGATATAGCTCCAGCAATTTATATATCTTACACTAGACTAAAATTAGCATTTCCAGATAAAACAATTTCTTTGCTAATTGATGTAAATAACAAAATTGAATTAGAGGAAAAAATTGAAAATAGTGATATTGCTTTTATTTTTCCACACCAATTAGAAATGTTAAATGAGGGTAGTGTGGATTTAACTTTAGCAATTGATTGTATGCATGAAATGGATAAGTCTACAATTCAATATTATTTCACATTATTTAGTCATTTTACAAAAAACTTTTACTTCAGTATTTGGGAAAAAACCGATGTACCTTATAGTAAAAATATTTTAAGACAAAAAAATAAGCTTGATTATAATTCTGGTGATTATGAAATTCCCAACAATTGGAAAAATATATTTAAAGAAAATATAATTTTTCCATCTAATATGATAAGTCTAGGATTCAAAATTAAAGAATAGTAAAAATGCTATAAAAAGTAATAATCCAAAACTTTTATAGGATAAAATAGTTTTCCGCTGTCATCTTTTTTCACTCCAAGTTGTGCCTAGAGTGTGCCAAAGAATGTATGAAGATGAAATAAGTTACACAGAACAAGAATCTCGACCACTGACCTCAGGCTTATGAGTCCTGCGCTCTAACCGACTGAGCTACCCCGGCCATCTAATTTATATTGATTTATAATAGTTTTTATTTTTGTTCAATCAAGTATTTGTCTATTTTCCTTGTTGACTGTGCCTAGAGTGTGCCAAGATTTAAGCTAACGTATAGAAATGATTAAAAAACTTTTAGGGATCGTGGTTCTGTGGGTTTAAGGATTATTGTCCTATAGATTATGGGACAACAAGAGCAAGACCAGAGCATAGGGAGATAAATTCATAATTTGGTTTTGTTAAAGTTTAAATGTTAGCATAAACACAAGTAAACAAAGGAATGCCCTCGTGGTGAAATTGGTAGACACAAAGGACTTAAAATATTCCAGTCTACAAAAATAGTTGATTCGCACAGACCCTCACTGACCCAGAAATCTAAAAATAATTAATAATTAAGTCTTTATTTTTCATTTATAGATTTTACTATAAATTTTGAAACTTCTTTATATCCATCCAAGTTTAAATGAGGCCCATTGCCAAAAGGGTAAAATTTTAAAGGGTTTTCCTTAGTTTTGAAAAACTTATCATGTAGATCTATAAAATTTATATTTAAGCTTTTAATTATCGAGATTACTTTATCATATTGATAGCTGTTTTTTTTCCCCATGTAGTTTTCTATCGATGGCATATATACAAAGAAAAAATTGCTGTTAGTAATTTGCGCATTTTTACTTACTCTTTCCAATATTTTTTTAAATTCATTGTAAGGCAGATCGTCTTTATTTTTATTTTCAATTATTAAATTTGATGATAAAAAATTCTTAAAACTATTTAGTCTAACAAATTTAAGAATTTTATTTTTTGTTTTCATGTTTTTTTTATGTTGTCTTAAACTTTCTACTTGAGTTTTATAAAGATATTTAGTTAATTTTTTATTTATTGAATTTATTTCATTTTGTCTCAATAATAAATTTTGGGAAAATTTTTCATCGTCTAAATATCTTTTTAGTAAATTATTATCTAACTCTTTTTTAAGATCATCTAGATCATTTACATAATATATCCATATAATATTTCTTACTTTGTTATATAAATATTCCCTCATGGTTGCGTATTCTATTAGAGGGCCATTTCCTCTATACCCCAAATTTATAACATTTTTTTGTGTTATATTTCTTATAACTGATGAAATATCATTGGGTCTATTTACACAATCTCCATGTACAAATGAGTCACCAATTATTGCAAAATCAATTTCATTTTTATTCCAAACATTGTCTGGGTTGTTAAAACCATGCCTATCACTTTTATATGATGAAAAGAAACCTTGTTCATTACAGTGAATAGTTTTTATGTTTGAGACTCCAGATAAAGGAAATAAATTAATTTTTTGAATGTTAAACAATTTATCATCCAATAATATTTTTGGTAAATATCTTATAGCAATATTATTATTTTTTTTTCTTTCATCATCATAAACATCTAAGATTGACCTAGTATCATATTCTTTACCAGTTTTTTTTTTATAAATTTTAATTTTATACTCTAAGCTATTTTGATTATTCAAAAATGTTAGATAGGCTTCACATAAATATAAAGAGAATAATATAGAGATAAAAAAAATTAATAGATTATAACCATTTAATTTTTTTAAAAACATTTGAAACTATAAACTAAATGATTTTTGCTTTCAAATAAATTTAGTGTCTAAAACAAAGACTAAAGGGTAAACTATTAGAATAACTTTAAGTTGAACACCGATTGAACACCAAAATTATTTGCATTCGTTTAACCAGTTGAGTATTAATAAAAGATAGATATAACAATGACAAAACTGAATGCCCTCGTGGTGAAATTGGTAGACACAAAGGACTTAAAATCCTTGCCATTTATGGAGTGCCAGTTCGAGTCTGGCCGAGGGCACCACTTTATGATTATTAAATTAAATATTATTAATGTTTAGTGATAAAATGAAATATAAAGCATACATAGTTTTTGACAAAACAAATAGCTCTCTTAAGATAAAAAATTTCATAGAAAAAAAAATTCAAATCACTTCATTAGCCAAATCTAATGTTATAATTGTCCTTGGTGGTGATGGGTTTATGCTTCAAACCCTTAAAAAATTTTATAAATTTGACAAACCTTTTTATGGCATTAACTCTGGAAATTACGGTTTTTTAATGAATAAACTTTCCAATAAGAACTTTATCAAAAATTTGAATAGTTCAAAAAATATTTTAATACATCCACTAAAAATGTCTGTTAAAATAAAGGGTAATATTTTAAAAAAATCTATAGCTATTAATGAAATTTCGATTCTAAGACAAAGCAGACAGGCCGCATCTGTTGAAATTAAAAAAAGTAGAAACACTATAATGAAAAAGTTAATTGCAGATGGTGTTTTAGTATCAACGCCTGCTGGAAGTACTGCGTATAACTTGTCAGCTCATGGACCAATTTTAAGTTTAAATTCAAAAAAACTTGCTATCACGCCGATAAGTCCATTCAGGCCTAGAAGATGGAAAGGTAGAATTATTAACGACAGTTCAAAAATAAATATAAAGAACTTAGATTTCAATAAAAGACCTATAAGTGCTGTGGCTGATAATTTTGAAGTTAGGAATGCAAAAAATATTAGCATTATGGTTGATAAACAAATAAGTTTTAATTTGCTTTATAATAAAAATAACAGTCTTCATAAAAAGATTAAAATTGAACAAACAAGAAAAGAAACAAGTAATATTTAATATGTATTTAACAAAAGCAAAGTAGAAGAGATAAATAATACCAAAAGTGAGGACTGCATTTAAGGAAAAAAAAATATGAATGTATTTATAATTTTATCAATACTTGTAATTGTAATTGGAGTTATTCTGTTAGTAGTTTCTCCGTCAGTTTTGTTTAAATTGAACTGGGAAGAAAAAACAGGCAAAGAAAAGATCCTCATGTTTATGTTTTATGGTATTTTGGTTTATATAATAAATATCATTTTTTGGATTATTAAATGACACAAGTTGCCAATTTTATAATACTTGCGAATTTTAATAAATTGTCAAAAATGCATCTAGGAATCTACATTCGATATCAGATATCATGAAGATATGAAAAAGATTATAATTATACTCTTATTAATTCCTACTCTAGCTATGTCCGGAACTTTTAAAAATGATGAAGGTAAATTTGGTCTGAAAACTAAGAGAAGTGGATTTAAGTATCATTTGAACTATATGGATCATAATGATTATAACTTTCAATACATCAAAGATAAAACAAAAGCACGTGCTGGAAAGTACTTTCAGCGATTTGAGCTTAGAGACGGTGATTGCTTTGGAGATGAAGGTTGGAGTGATTGTGACACTGATCGAGAAAGAGTTGAGTTTTCAACAAGACCAAGACAAGCCCCAAAGGGAAAACAGTGCTATGGATATAGTTTAATGTTATCTAAAGATTTTATCGATACACATCCAACCAGTACTACCTTAGGCCAAGTTCATCAACATGGTGGCCCAACGGGTTTAGCTGAAGGTTTAGCTTCTTTTCCACCTTTGATTCAAATTGATGCACGCTATGGATATTTGTTTTTTAATTGGCACGAACTTAGTGGCTCGGCAACAAACGTTAAGGATGAGTCAAGATATCATAAATTAAAGCCCTTAAAAGATATGAAAGGAGTGTGGACGGATATTTCTTTTTGTTTAGATTTTAAAAATAATAGAATAGATGCATGGGTAGATGGTATAAAGAAAGTGGAAATCTTAAAATCTCCAATTTTTTTCAAACCAGAAGGAATATATTTTAAACATGGTATATATCGTAGTTTTATTAGTAAGTACAAAAAATTCAACAATGTTAAAAAAATTCCAACTCAAATTGTTTTCTATGATGAGGTCAGACGAGGAAAATCAATTAAAAAAGTTGATGTTAACATTAATCCAAAGCTAAAGCCTGTTGATTAAATAATTAAAAATGGAAAATAGATTTCTATTTACACTTTTGGCCTTAAATAAATATATTAGCTTATGATTAATATTCTTGAGGCAGCATCGAATCTTTATCAATCGAATCTAGATCTTAAAAACTTTGCCACATGGCCCGATGATCTAGTTAATTCCAATTTACCATCAAGAATGATACCTGCGGCTAAACTTATAGAAAATTTTCCTCTAAGCGGCACAACAGAAACAAATCCTCTTATTGAATCTATTAAAGCCAATGTAAATCTAATGCATTGGAAAAGGACTTATACGGAAAAGGAGGTCGGCCATGATCTTTACAATCGCTATGGCTATTGTGAGCTTTTTGGACCAGAGGGACATTTTAATTCAACTCAACTTAGAGGTTTCATAGGCTTCTGGGGGAATGGATTAAATTATGATTGGCATAGTCATGAGGCTGAAGAAATATACTTAAATCTAGGTGGCAATGCTATATTTCGAACAAAAGAAGAGGAAATCTTATTAAAACCTAATGAAACAAAAATGCACTATAGATGGCAGAGTCATTCTATGATTACACATAAAGAAGCAATTTTAACCTTTGTACTTTGGAGAGGTAAGGGGATGTTCGATCTACCAAAAATGGATTGACTATCTATTAGACCTTAATACATCAAAGACTCAACGTTAATTTTACGGTATCATGAAGCATGAAGAAACTTTTTGCATTCGTTATGGCTGGATCAAACGATCTTAATAAATCTGCTAAATTCTATGATTCTGTTTTTATTTCTCTAGGAATTAAAAAAGTAAAAACTACAGATAAATATATTTGTTATGCCCAAAAAAATAGCCCTGACGAAATAGAGTTCTATGTAACCAAGCCTCATAATAAAGAAGTAGCTACTTATGGTAATGGCACAATGATTTCATTTCTAGCTGATTCAACTAAAGCAGTTGATAGCTTTCATGCTAGTGCATTAGAAAACGGTGGTGTTAATGAAGGACTACCAGGAATAAGATCTGATGGAAATTATTACGCTTATATACGCGATCCAGAAGGTAACAAAATTTGTGCTAAATGTAATTCCAATTAAATGAAAAAATTTTTACGGATCGTGGTTCTGGGTTTGTTGTGGTGTAATACAGTATTTTTTGTGAAGTCTTTAGCAGAAGGCCAAATATGAGTATATGGGGTAGTCTTATCGGCGGCTTCGTTGGTTTTACATTTGCCGGACCTATTGGAGCTTTAATAGGTTCAATGGTTGGAGGCAAAATTTCATCGGCTCGAAGATCAGGTTTTCAACAAAATTTTGCTCCCCCTCAACAAATTTTTGCTATTGCTCTAATTATTCTAACAGCGAAGCTAGCCAAAGCTGATGGACATGTTTCAAAAGAAGAATTAATTGCAATAAAAAATAAATTAAAAATTCCTGAACATGAAATGGACCAGGTGGGAAAAATATTTAACAAAGCCAAAGAAGACTCACTTGGCTATGAACCTTACGCCCAACAGATAGCTCAAATTTATAAAAATAATCCTGCGGTTCTAGATGAGGTCATCAACACATTGTTTTATATTGCAGAAGCAGATAGCAATGTGACCGACTCTGAAATCACAATGATAAGAGGTATTGCAAAAATTTTTGGTTTAAGTGAAAGTCAATTTGAGGGGATTAAGGAGTCAAGAAAAAGTTCTGATAAGTTAAATCCTTATATAGTGTTAGGTTGTAGTTCTAACGATGATTTTGTAACTGTCAGAAAAAAATATCTTCAACTTTCAAAAGAGCACCATCCTGATATGCTGATGAACAAAGGAGTGCCTAAAGAAATGATTGAAGAAAGTAAGAAAAAAATGAGGGCTATTAATTCTGCTTTTGATCAAATTGAAAAAATGAATCAAAAGTAAATTTTATACAAAATGAAAAAACTTTTAACAATTTTGAAATTAAGCATTTTATTTACCAGTAGTACTTATGCTAAAATAGACAAAAGCTATGTTAAACAAATCTATGAGGGGGTGTATAAATGATGCAAAACAAAATAATGACTATACAAAACAAAATAATGACTATAACAGTGACTTTAACAGTGACTCTAGCGTGATTTAAAAATGAAAGAAAAAGATAAAAGGACTGAGACCAACGTAGAGATTTGGAAAAAGCACCAAGAAAAAGAAGCTAAAGGTTTAAGAAAAATATTTATATTTATTTTTTTAGTAATTGTATTGTTCTACGTAGTGAAATCGATCTAGTTGTAATGTTTATTTTTATAGTGTTTTTACTATTCTTTAATTTTGAATCCTAGACTTATCATATTAGATGAAAAAACCCTAAACTAGAAAGAACTTTTTAATTTAAAGAATTAATTTTATATAAAATATATATATATTAAAACAAAAAAATTTGATAATTAATAAAATGTTCCATTCAGATCTATATAATAAATTCGTATTGGCTTTGGTTGGATTATTGCCTTTGACTTTAGTCGTGGGCACAATGATATCTGAGGTATTAATATTTACTATAATTTTTTTTTTTTTAAGTGAAATATTAATAAAAAAAAAATTTGAATTTTTTAAAGACGACATATTTCTTTTTTTATGTGTAATTTGGATTTATCTTCTTTTAAATTTAATTAATTCTACTAATTTTGAACTTAGTTTATTAAGATCAATTTTTTTTATAAGATTTCCTTTATTGGTCATTGCTATTAATTTTTTTTTAAAAAAAAATTCTTATAATTTTGATTTGATATTTAAATTATGGGGAATAACTTTGGCAATCGTTATAATAGATTTATATTTCCAGGCAATTTTCGGTTTCAATACTATTGGCTTTAAAAGTCCGTGGTCAGAAAGATTATCTGGTTTTTTGAAAGATGAACTAAAAATTGCCCATATATTAATTGGTTTTGTTATGCCAACAATATGTTTTTATATTCCTAAAACAAAAAATAAAATCTATATACTGGTATTAATATTTTTATACATTTTAATACTTCTTCTTACAAACGAAAGATCTAATACTCTAAAAGGTATTATTGTAGTTTTTGGAATATTTATTTTTTATGAAAAATTTAATTTCAAAAAGAAAATATTTTCAATAGCAATGATAGTTTTAACTATAACTCTAGTTTTGTCTTTTAATAAAAATATTAACCAAAGGTTTGTAATAGAAATTTCAAGTAACTACTTAAAAGAAAAAACACTCTTTAATTATATAAAATATTCTAATTACGGTCCTACCTATTTGGCAGGCTTAGAAATATTTAAAAAATATCCAATTTTTGGTTCAGGAATTAAAACATTTAGAATAGAATGTAATAATGTAGATATAAAAAATCACTACAGAACAACAAGTAACCTTTATAGAAATAAATGTAATACTCACCCACATCAAGTCTATTTCGAAATATTATCAGAACTAGGACTTATTGGATTTTTATTATTTTTTTCGTTCTTCTTTTATTTAATATATAAATCAACTAAGTGTTATTTAAATAATAAAAACAAAATATTATTAAGCTCATTATTATTTATTTTTGCACAAATTATACCTTTACTACCTTCTGGAAGTTTTTTCACAAATTTTGGAGCAACAATATTTTGGATCAATGTATCCATAATTTATTCGATTAACAAAAAATATGAAAAATCAATATCCTGAAAGGTTTTATATATAATACTAATTATTAACTTTTTTTTATATACAGGTAATCCTTATGCTATTCAGCGCGGAAATGTTTTTTTCATGCACATGATACTTATGGATTCAACCAATGAATTAGCGATGAATTTAGGAGAAACGTATTTAGTGACTGAGAATGGTAGTGAACGTTTAGGGAAACAAAAGTTAGATTTATTAGTACTTTAGAGCTTCAGTTACCAGTCTGTTACCAGTTATAAAGAAGTATCAATTAAAAAAAGGTTAGTTTTTAAAATTAACAAATTCTTCAATATATCCTTTTCGTAGCCAGTATAAATTTCTTGAATAACTTTTATGCTTAAATATTTTTATTAATGAAGAAACATTAAAAGAATTTTTTTCATGATTTATGGAAAGAAAATATTTAGATTTTGATATTTTTTTCATATAATCATAAGCCAAGTCATAATTTATTTCAGTTAATGAATCGCAGTTTAACACCAAACTATACTTGATTTTGTTTTTCAAAAAATATTTAGGAGTAACTAATTTTATTTTATTCTTTACATTTTTTATTGACACTTCATTCCCAAAAATGATTTTTTTTTCACTGATAACTCTACCTAAATAATTTCCCTGAGCTAAAAAGGTTAAAGGAATGTCTACAATTGTATAATCTTTTATACCAAATAAATAACAGTAATAAGCGGTTCTACCTAGACCTGCACCTATTTCTAATACATTTTCATTTTTTTTTATTATTTTTGAAATTTTATACGCTGTATACAATGCTTGGATTTCTTTTTCATTTAAAATTCCTCTTGATGTACGAATGCCACTTTCACCTGGAAATACATTTTTGAAAGTTAATTTTATTCCTATTTTTTTTTCAATTTTTTTTAATAAATCTTCAATATCAATCTTATAAACAGATATTTTGTCTTGTTCAGGATTGTAAATATTTCTAATTCCAAGAAATTCAGCAAAAGACAGCAACTTATCTACAGCATACATGTTTCCAGTATCTTTGGACCACATTTTAGATAAAACATTATCGTCAAATCCTATAAATAAATTTGAACTACCAGGATTATTTAAAATATTTTCTATATTATTTTTGTCTTTAAGAGCTAAGTGTAAATCTTTTTGAAAATTTCTAAATATGGGGTCCCATATATCAAAGCTATTTTTATTATAGCTGTAGCTCTTTTCTCTTAATGAATATTCTTTTATTAATCTTGATAGATAATTCTTAGAAATTTTTGTATTTCCAACACTAAGCTCTTTTTTAAATTGTTTAAGAATACTGGTATGCCTAAAGAATTGTAAATTAAAGTGTTTTTTATATCTTACAATTTTTACTAATTTTTTAAAATATGACATAAAATAATATTAATAAATTTTAAAAGCTTTTTAATAATAAAGCTTACCTAATCCCAAATCAAGTGTCTAGATCCTAAAAAAAGATCACCACCAGGTTAAAGTTTGCGCTTGCTCTTACTAGTTATATAGAACTTTGTTTTTAAACAAATTTATTTTGATAATTAAAAATTACTACTCCCACAACTATTCTTGGAATACAGCGAGTCACTATGGGATTTAGAAAATCAATACCGAATGCATGAACTAGCCCATGTTATATACAGGTAATCCTTACATCATACAGCCAGATAATGTCTTTTTCCTCCATATGATCTTGATGGGTTCTAGCAATGAATTAGCCATGAATTTATGAGAAACCTATCTTGTAACTGAGAATGGTAATGAAAGATTAGGAAAACATAAACTTGATTTAGTGGTGTTATAGGCCATGAATTTCCAGTTCAATTCTGGCTGCGAGGGTACCAGTCAAGAAAAATGCTCTTTAATTAATGACTTGGTAATATCTAGTTTTTTTTAAAATTTGCTTTTAGCTTGTTGTAAATTTTTTTACTAACATTTCCATTTCCAAAAAAATTATTTTTTTTCATTTTTTTATTATAGAATTTTTTAGTTGCATCTAAGATTTTTTTTTGATTGTAACCGGTGATTATATTTGTTTTTTTTATTAAAGTTATTTGTCTTTCCGTTGTTGTCCTCAATGTAATACATGGAACGCCTATTATTGATGCCTCTTCCTGAAGACCTCCGGAATCAGTAAAAATAATTCTTGAATCGATCATTAACTTCATAAAGTCAAGATATTCTAAAGGTTTTAATAAACTTATGTATTTAAATTTTTTTCTATTCATTTTGTTTAAAATATTTTGTGTTCTTGGATGAACAGAAAATATAAACTTAGTATTAAATATTTTTCCGATTCTTTCAAAAGTATTTAGTAATTTTTTAAAATTTGCAATATTATCAACACATTCTGGTCTGTGTAATGTTACTAAAAAATATTTTTTTTTATTTAAATTTAATTTTTCTAAAATTTTATTCTTTCTTATTTTTGGCAGATATGCTTTTATTACATCAGATATTGTATTTCCAACTTTGTATATTTTTTTATTAGATAATCTTTCATTTTTTAAATTTTTTAAATCAAAATCTGTTGGAGGAAATAATATATTTGATAATGCGTCTACTAATTTTCTGTTAATTTCTTCTGGCATTTTTTCATCGAATGATCTTAAGCCTGATTCAACATGAACAATTTTAATTTTTTGATTTGAACCCAAAAACCTTCTATTAAATATTGAACCAGCTAAACTCCCAGCTAATGCAGTGTTTGTGTCTCCCTGAACAATCAAATAATCGGGCTTTTCTTTAAAAAGTATTTTCTCTATAGCATTTATTGTTTTTGAAAAAAAAGCTCCATGTGTTTTGGTTGGAGCATTTATATTATATTTTGGTTTTGGAATGTTAAAATAGTCAAAAAAAACCTTACTCATAATGCTTATGTAATGTTGGTTGGTATTAACTAAAAAAAATTTTTCTTTTTTGCTCTTTAATATTTTTATAATTGGAGCCAACTTTATGATTTCTGGTCTCGTAGAAAGAACTATGCAAATTTTCATATTTATGATTATTAAATACTCGTATTAGTGCAAATCAATTATAAGTCAAATATATTTATTATTATCTTTAAAAATTAATTAATATATACATTGATTTAATGCATAGATTTTTAATATTTTCATTTTTAATATTGTCAATTTTGTCATTAATTTTTGGATTTTTGTTTAATGAGGATTTGTCTTCTGGAGGAGCAGAATACGATTTTAATATAGCAATAAAAAATTTATCAAACTTTACTATTGCAAATTTATCAGAATACACTCGACACTTTCCATTACATTATATTTTATTATCGATCCCATATAATTTATTTAATGATAATTTAATTTTAAGAGTAGTATATTTAATTTTTTCATCATTATTTCCAATATTTTTATTTTTAAATTTAAATTATATTTTTAGTTCCAATAAGACAAATGCATTGCTTATAACTGCAAGTATTTTATTTCTTCCTTTTTTCAGATCTTCGTCAATGTGGGCTAATGCACATTTGACTGCTGCAATATTTTTTTTAATTAGTAATTTTTTTTATTTAAAAGGATTAAAAGAAAATGAAATATATAAATATTTAAATTTATTTTTTTTATCATTGGCAACATATTCATTGCAGACTTATGTGGTTTTTTACATATTTTATTTAATTTATTATTATAATAATTTAGTCTTTAAAGATTTTATTAATTTATTTATTTTTTGTATTTTTTTATCAATACCAGGATTTATCTTTATTTTATTCAGTGCAGGTGAGAGATCTATATATGGATTGTCATTTTCAAAGAATATTTCTTTTTCGTTAATTTCAAATTTTTCCATAATTTTCTTTTATTATTGTTTTTTTATTTTTAATAAAAAAAATTTTACACAATTAAAAAATTCTTTTATTGAAACTAAAAAATTAAAATTATTTTTTTTAATTTCATTTTTTTTATTAAATATTTATTTTTATGGTAAAGATGATAGTTATCTTATGCTTGGGGGTGGCTTTTTTTATAAACTATCATTTATTCTTATACAAAATAATTTAATTTTTTTTCTATCATCCTTCTTGGGATTATTAATTTCTCTATTAATAGTAAATAAGGAACCTAAATTTTTATATATTATTATAATAATCAATGTCATGTCTTCACATTATCTTGTTTATCAAAAATACTTTGAGCCGATTTTTTTTGTGATGATATTTGTATTATTTAAGAATTTTTTAACCGAAAATATTATTAGTTCTAAAAAAAATACTTTGATTTTTATTTCTCTGATATTGGGATACTACTCTATTACTTTGTTAAATTCTTTTACTGGTATTTCAAAATCGTTGATTATTTCTTAGCAAGCTACTCAAAATAAGTTTTATAGTTAAATATATTGTTAAAATAACTTTCATTTTGCTAGCTCCAATTTTTTTATGGTAGCTTAAAATTAATGGCACTTCAGCAAGTGACAAATTTTTATAAAATTTAATAAAATATATTAATATTTTTGCAGCTATATTAAATCCCTCTTTCTTAAAAAAATTTTTTTCTTTCATAATTTTTTTTATTAAGGAAAATTTGTATGCTCTATAATTGCAGGTATAATCATTAAGATTTTTAAATGGAAAAAATATTTTAAAAATCAATTTAGCTCCTGAGCTCATTAATTTTCTAAAAAAGTTAACACCTTTTACCCTAGATTCTTTTTGAAATCTTGATGCAATAACAATGTCATTATTTTTATTAATTTTCTTAATCATTTTAGGAATTAAATCTATTGGGTGCGTATTATCGCTATCTAAAGTAATAACTATATCTTTTTCACCTCCAATTTTTATTACTTTTTTAAACCCTGTTTCTAGAGCAACACTGAGTCCTTTGTTTATTTTGTGTCTCAAATAAATTAACTTAAAACTATATTTCTTTGTACCTAGTTTTAATGTTGAGTCATTAGAACCATCATCAACTAAAATTACTTTGGATTTTATCTTTTTATTTAAAAATTCTATTTTCTTAAGAATTTTAACTAAATTCTTTTCTTCATTATAACTTGGTAAAATTATATATATCATTTAATTTAATACTAAATATTGATTTATATCATTTAGCTTTTTTTAATTGCTATATTTCTTAATACATTATTTAAATTTAAATATATAAACTTTATTAGTTATTTTAGATTTATATAATAAAAGTATAAAAAAAAACCACAATATGTTTAAAAATCTTGGAAAATTAAAATATAGAGTAAGAGATGATATTTCAGAGATAGACTGCAACAATCTTAGAAATGGAATAAACAATCTGGATAACTTTATTATTTATAAAAATAAATTACAAATAGATATTTATAACAGAGTATGTGATCATAATGGTGGCAGATTGATTTCAAATAAAAATAGAATTTCTTGCCCAATGCATAATTGGGAATTTTTCCCCGATAAAGGAATTTATAAAAATGGTTACATAAAAAAAAAAATGAATTATGTAAAAAAAAAAAATAAGTTATTTATAAAAAATAAAATTTTTGAACCTAAAATAAAAAAATTAAAAAATAGTGACAACATAACTGTAGAATATATTAATCACGCATGTCTAATTTTTAAAACAAAAGATTTTAAATTTGCTACTGATCCGTGGACAATAGGTCCAGCATTTAATACTGGTTGGTGGTTGAAACATAAAACTATTAGAGAATGGAAACGTGAATTAAACTCATGCAATTTTATATATGTTAGTCATAATCATCCTGATCATTTGCATGAATTAACCCTGTCTAACTTAAGAAAGGATATGCCAATAATTGTTCCGAATTTTACAAGCAATTCTACAAAACTTCTTATTGAAGATCTGGGATTCAAAAATATCATAAAACTTACTTTTGAGAATCAATATAAATTTGAAAATTCTAATTTAGTTTTATCAGTTCTAAAATCAGGTGACTTGCGAGAAGATTCTGGATTGTACTTTAGCTTGGGTGATTTTACCAGTCTATTGACGGTAGATGCAAATAATTTAAATTTTTTAAAACTTCCTAAGGTAGTTTTTTTAGCATCAAGTTTTGCAGGCGGAGCTCACGGCTACCCATTAAATTGTGAAAATTATAAATTGAAAGATAGAATTAAAATGACGAATACAGAAAAAAATTTTCAAAAAATAACAAAAACTAAATATTTAAATTTTATAAAACCAAAATATTTTCTGCCCTACGCAGGTTTTTTTACTGAAAAGTTAAAAAGAGATTCTATTTATATAAAGTATAACAAGAAAAATAAAATAAAAGATTATTTAAGTATTTGTAATAAAAGAAATATTAAATTATTAAATGTCGAAGATAAAAGAAAATTTACTTTCAAAAATTTAAAACTGATAAAAAAAGAAAAATGCAAAGGTCCTTTTTATAATGATTTAAACGAGAAAGCATATTTAAAATATTATATAAAAAAATACAATAAAATAGATTACAAGTATATTAAAAATTATTTCAAAAATTCAAATTTTCATGATAATTCAAAATTATATATTTCTCTTACTAATGATAACTTCAATGTAAACGAGGCTAGTTTTAGAATAAAATTTTCTGAAAAAATTGAATTCCAAATTTTAAAAAATTCTAAACTTTTAAAAGAATTAAATAATATTAATAATTTTCTTCATTTAAAAATAAGAAAAGAGGCATTTTTAAATACTATCTATAACAAAAAATCCTGGGAAGATATTTCAATAGGTTTTCAAATGATTCAGTTCAGAAGACCAAATATTTATAACAGTAAGTTTTGGTTTCACTTTAGTAACAATTATGTAAGTAAAAAATATGTTAAATCTATAACTGATTGTTCTGCTTGCAACACAATAAAGCAAGACTTGGATAATATTCTATATGATAGAAACATTATGCAATTAAATAACTTTAAGTTAGTCTAAATCAATGAAAAAGCTTTTATGGATCTTGATTCTGAGTTTGTTGTCTGTCTCAATAGATTTAAGTAATCCTACTACAGTTAAAGCAGCAACCTTTGAAGAGTTGATGATGAGCAAGAAAGAAAGGATTATATATTTACATATATTGCATAAAAAAACTATTTCTTTTAGAAATTAAAGTTCACTATGAAAAAAAAAAAATTTGTTTATGTATCAGTTATTACAACTATTTTATCAGTTACAATATTTTTAAGTTTATGGAATTTGGTTTCTGATAACTATGATAAACAAAATAAACTAATCTTAGGATTAAAAAAAATTATTCCCAGAGGCGTTGCTGTAGCAATCAGAGATACAATTTTTATAATTCCAAAACTTAAGACAGAAAATAAATTATTAAAACTTCAAGTTTATAAGTATGATCAAGGTTTTGAAGGAACATTATTTAATGAAAAAAAAATTTTATCTGAAAAAAAAAAAGTTTTTTTATTTAAGGAATTTTTTTTACCATTTAAACAATTAGATATTAAACAAGGTTGGAATAAATTGTCCAACACATTCAGAGCACATTACCTAGAGGTTATCAATGATAAAGTTTTTGTACTTTCTGGAGAAGGACATACAATATATTTTGATAAAGCAAATATAAAAAAGAACAAATTATTCCAAAAAAATATAGATAATAATATTCTTGAATTAGCTTCAGAAAAAGAATTTAAATTTATGGGTGTTAGAGACATACTTTATGATGCTGGAAAAATTTATATTTCTTTAATTTTCGAAAATTTTAAAGGTTATTCTATGGATGTTTATGCTGCTGATTATAATTTAAATTTTCTTGATTTTTCCTTATTTTTTGAAACTAAAGAATATTCTAAAAAATATAATATTCAAACAGGCGGTAGATTAGAAAAATTTAATGATGAAAAAATTTTATTAAGTTTGGGAGCGGCAGATAGTTTAAAAAATAGAGCTCAAGATGAAAATTCAACTGTGGGTAAAATTTTATTAATTGATAAAAATTCTGCTGAATATGAAGTTATCTCTTTAGGTCACAGAAATCCCCAAGGATTGCTATATTTAAAAGAATTTGATTTAGTAATTAATTCTGAGCATGGACCATTAGGAGGTGATGAAATAAATTTCAACTATTTATCTAATAAAATACCAAAAAATTTTGGATGGCCAATATCATCATATGGTATCGAGTATGATGGATCTAATCCTTATAAAGATTCTCACAAAAAATATGGTTTTGAAGAACCAATAAAAATATTTTCACCATCTATAGGTATTAGTGAAATTCAATATATAAATGAAAATGATAAATTTAATAATCATAAAATTTTAATGGTTTCATCACTTAGAGCAGCATCTATTTACATAATTTATTTTGATGATGAATTGAATATTTTAAATAAACAAGATAGAATTTTTTTTTCTGGACAAAGGATTAGAGATTTAGAATATGATAAAAAAATGAATCAAGTTTACATTACTTTCGAAGTCACGCCATCTTTTGGCGTTCTGGATTTAAATTAAACTTAGCTGGAGCAAAATAAATGAAAAAACTTTTAGGGATCTTGGTCCTGGGTTTAATGTATTCTAAAGTTTAACTTGAGTAAGATAAAATTATGGAATTTTTAAATTATTTTTCAAATGTTTTTACATTCGGAAATATTTTAATTTTAGTTTTGGGAACTATAGGTGGACTTTTATTGGGTGCCGCACCCGGATTAAGCCCAACAATGGCGGTTGCTTTATTAATTCCATTTACCTTTAAGATGAGTCCAGAACAGGGTTTGATAATGCTTGGTGCTGTTTATACAGCGACGGTGGCAGGTGGAGCAATTAGTGCTATCTTGCTTAAAATTCCTGGTGCCCCCGCAAATATTGCTACTGTTATGGATGGTTACCCAATGGCACAAAATGGCAAATCCAAAGAGGCTCTACATTATTGTTTTATTAGTTCGTTTGTGGGAGGAGTTATTGGAATAATTATTTTAATTTTTTTTACACCATTATTAGCTAATGTTGCTTTAAAATTTGGACCATCTCATATGTTTTGGATCGCAATTTTTGGTGTGACCGTTATTGCAACTTTAGATTCTAATTCAATTATTAAAGGCCTGACTGGAGCCTAAGCCCCTATAACACCACTAAATCCAATTTTTGTTTCCCTAAACGTTCATTACCATTCTCAGTTACAAGATACGTTTCTCCTAAATTCATCGCTAATTCATTGACTGAATCCATTAATATCATATGCATAAAGAAGACATTACCAGGTTGAATGATGTAAGGATTACCTGTGTAAAGCATTGGCCAGTCCATCCAGTTCGGAGAAAATGTTGAACCTAATGAATAGCCGCAAGCATTCATTCTTGCTTTCTTGTATCCAAGATTATCAAAAGTTTTTTGATGTATATCAAATACTTCTCCTACAGTATTACCTGGTATTAATTTTTTTTCACAATTAGTTAACGCATCAACACAAGCTTCATGCATTTTAATATGCTTGGGATCAGCTTTACCAATAGGAATAGTTCTAAACATAGCTGAGTGATAATGTTTATAAGTGCCAGCCCATTCAATACTTAATTGATCTTCATTAGAAAGAGATCTTTTCTCAGCTTGATATCTACAAAGAAGAGCATTATGTCCTGATCCAATTATGTATTCATTAGCTGGATAATCCCCACCACCTTCCAAAACAACTCTTTGCATTTCAGCTAAAATTTTTGCTTCACTTGTACCAGCTTTTGTATATTTCCAAGCTTCATTAAGCGCTTTGTCAGCTAGATAAGCAGCTTTTTTTACATAAACGATTTCTTCTTTAGATTTAATAACCCTATGTTTTGTAATTAGCTCTGATTGATCTTCAACTTCAGAATAATTTTCTAAAGATTTATTTAATCTTAAAGCGTTACGACCTGTCATTCCGTATGCTTCATATTCAATACCTATCTTTTTTCCCTTTAAACTAAGTTCTTCCAAAATTGTTTTAAGATCATCTGTTGGATTAGATCCATCTTTATCAACCCAAATTCTTATATCTTCAATATTGGATGTATTTTGTGCTTGTCTTAAATCAGGAGCTCTTGTTAAAAGAATTATATTTCCTTTTTGGTCTAGTACTAAAGTTTGAAAAAAAACATAACCAAAAGTGTCATAGCCTGTAAGCCAATACATTGACTCTTGCCTAAACATTAAAAGAGCATCTAATTTTTGCTCTTTCATAGATTTTAAAACATTTAATTTTCTTTTTTGAAATTCTTCTTTGCTAAAGTGTAATGCCATTAATTAATTATAGCTTTTACTGAACCCAATTTATCAACTTTACCAGTATATAAGCCATTTCCCAAAATAGGAACGACACCAACTGTTGAACCAGTAAAAACATAAAAATCTTTATTAAGATTAATTTTATCTTTCTTTAGTTTATTTAGAACAAAACGAAGAGAATTTACAGGGTTAATGTAAACAGTATTTGTATTTCCATTTACACTTTGTTTTATCTTTTTATTAGTAATATTTGTTTTTAAATTTCCAATATTAATTTTTTTATATTTTTTTTTTGTACCTATTAAAAATTTAACATTTGCTCCAAAATCACTACAAAGATCACCAAAAGAAGTTATACCTTTTTTTCTTTGTCTATAACCAACAATTTCAATACATGGCGCCATATGAGAAATATATTTTGATACATTTTTCATTGTAATGGACCTTTTTGAAGTAAAGAATGATTTTTTTACCAAGTAACAAACTTCTAGCTCTATACCTAAAGTTGATTTGTTAATTTTAACTCTTTTTCCACTTTTTAAAAAATTTCTTTTATAAATTGATGCATAAAAAGGTTCTTTTTCCTTAAGTTTTTTAATCACTGGAATTCTAGTACCAGCTGCCTTAAACCCAATAACTGGTTCTTTAATTTTACTTTCACACATTTTTCTCACTTTTTGAGCTTCATTTAATTTTTTTGTAAACCTTAAAGGTAGCGGTGCAATTATTTCATTGTTAAGAAATGCATTAACTAATTTATCTGTAGTTTTATCTAGTAAAGTTTTTTTCATTATTTTATGTTTAATATAGTTGCTGGATCCAGTCTAGTGCCAAACCAGTTTAGTCTAATATCTAAGTGAGGTCCCGTAGCTCTACCACTAGCACCAACGGTTCCAACTATGGCTCCTTTTTTAATATGATCACCAACATTAACAAAAACTTTTTCCATATGCATATAAAGTGTTGAAATGCCATGGCCATGATCAAAAATTATTGTTGCACCAGTGTAGAACAAATCTTTTTCTGCTAAAGTTACAATACCATTATTCATTGCTTTGACGGGTGTTCCTTTTTTTTGTGCAAAATCTAAACCATAATGAGGCCATTTAGGTATGCCATTAAGAATTCTTTGACTACCATAAACGCCTGTAATTATTGCATCATCAACTGGGATAATGAATTTATCTTTAAAAAAAGATAAATCACTATTAATCTCTCTGGCTTTTCCTATTAATAAATTTTCTCTTTTAATCCTTGCATAAAATTCCTCTGGAGGAGTTACTTTCTTTTTAGGTAATCCCTCAATTCTTTGAATATTATATTTTCTTTTTTGAACTTGTTTTATAATTTTTTTACCATTTTCATTAATAATCATGTCAAATTTTCTATCTTTTTCTATCCCAAAAGCAAAATAACCATCTTTTGAAACTTTTATTTTTTTTTTATTTATTAAAATTTTTGCATTAGGATCAGTTTTTCCAATAATAAAGTGACCTTGGATAAACTTGCCGTTAAATTCAATCGCATTTGTCTGGGTAAAAAACAAAAAACTGAGAATAAATAAAAATCTATTCATTATTTTGCGGTCCATCCTCCATCAATAACTAATGAACTACCTGTAATCATTGATGAAGCATCAGAACTTAAGAATGTTATTGCTGTCGCTATATCACTTTCAGTTGCAATTCTACCTAAAGGGATATTTGAAAGTGCATATTTTTTAAATGCTTTATTTGATAAATATTTTTTTGCCCTAGGTGTTTCAACAAAAGTGGGACATACACTGTTAACTCTAATATTATATTTAGCTAAATCTACAGCCATTCCTTTAGTTAAACCTTCTATACCAAACTTTGTCATACTATAGACAGTTCTATTTGGACCAGCAACCAGACCAAACATAGAAGAAGTATTAATTATTGCACCACCTATTTTTTTTCTAATTTTTAGTTTTAACATCTTATCAGTACAAAGTTTTGCCACATTAAAAGCTGCTTTTGTATTTACATCTAGTAATGTCTCTAATGAAGATTTTTTAACTTTTAAAAAAGGTTCAGGTAAATTTGTACCAGCGTTATTAACAAGTATATCAATTCTATTTAATTTTTTAATAATTTCACTAATCTTTTTGTAATCATTAACATCACATTCAATACATTTAATTCTTATTTTTAATTTTTTTTTTAAAGAGTTAAGTTCATTTATATTTCTTCCAAATGCGATAATAGAAGCTCCAACTTGATGCATGGCTATAGCTGTGGATCTTCCTATTCCTTTTGTAGCACCTGTTACTACTGCAATTTTACCTTTAAGATTAATGTCTTTTAAGAATTTAGCCATTACTTAGCAGTCCAACCTCCATCAACCATTAGTGAAGTTCCAGTTATTGAATTTGAACTATCTGCAGCCAAAAAAGCTACAGCTGTAGAGACATCATTCTCTTGAGCAGCTCTTCCAAGCGGAATATTATCTAGCATTTGTTGTTTGAACTTTTTATCCTTAAAGAAAGCTTTAACCATTGGAGTTTCAACGAAAGTAGGGCAGACACTGTTTACTCTTATGTTATATTTTCCTAATTCAAGAGCCATTCCTCTTGTTAATCCTTCAACACCAAATTTTGTCATATTATAGACGCTTCTTATTGGAGCGCCAACTCTTCCAAGCTGTGAAGACATATTAATAATTGAACCACCTGCTTTTTTTCTATTTTTTAGTTCAACCATTTTCTTAGTACACAATTGAGCAACATTAAATGCAGCTTTCATATTTAGCTCAACTAAATATTCCATATTCTCTTTTTTAACTTTAGTAAAATGTTCTGGTCTATTTGCACCCGCATTGTTGACCAGTATATCCAATCTTTTAATTTTTTTTAATATACTTTTAAATTTATTTAGATCAGTAACATCACATACAAATTTTAAACATGATCCTTTTGTTTTTTTAATAATTTTTTCAACTTTAGTTAAGTCAGATAAAGTTCTACTTATTATTATAACTTTAGCACCAGCTTCTGCTAAAGCAATTGCACAGGCTTTTCCAAGTCCTTTACCAGCTCCTGTAACCAAAGCCGTTCTACTTCTAAGATTAATTTTTTTAAACATTAAATAGTATTTGTATGTCTGTATAAATTAATTGAATTGCTACAATTAATATAGCTAATAAACCAACCCAAGCTATCCATTTATATTCTTTAATCCATTTTGATATTAAATTAGCGACTGTTGCCATTAATATTATAGATAGAGCTAATCCAAAAATTAATAAAATGTAATGATCACCTGCAGCACCAGCAACAGCTAAAACATTATCTAAACTCATTGTAAAGTCAGCTATTAAAACTGTCCATATAGCTTTAATTAAACTTGAGTTATCTACTTTAATATCTTCATCATGAGACGTATTTTTAATAACATCAACATAAAGTTTGTAAACTATATAAAGCAGCAATAATCCACCAACTAATCTTAATCCTGTAATTTGAAGTAGATATGCAGTTATCATTGTTAAGATAATTCTTAATATTACAGCACCACCTATACCCCAAAATATAATTTTTTTTCGTTGATCATTTGGGAATTTTGAAGCAACCATTCCAATAATAATTGCGTTGTCACCAGCAAGAACTAAGTCTATGAAAACTATTTGAGAAAATATAATTAATTGTTCAGACATTACTGATTATTCAATATCATATCTGCACCTTTTTCAGCAATCATAATTGTTGGTGCATTAGTGTTTCACGATGTAATATGCGGTCAATTTACAAACTGCCTGGCTCTCACCACCAGTTGTTTTATCGGCATATTTTTTAAAAGGTGTTGTTCCTGAGTGGGATCTTAAAGATATTTATCACGAAATGATGCAATTTATGGTTATCCAAGTAATAGGATTAATTCTAATTATAATATTTCCCCAAATTGCCTTATGGCCTATCTATATGGACAGTAGAATTTATTAGTTTATTATAAAATAGTGATTCAAGATAAAGCTAAAAATAGTCTAATTAATTGGGAGATTGTCTCAGTTAATCCAAAAGATAAAAAGTGGAGATGGATAGACCTTTTTTGCTTTTGGGGAAATAATATACAAAGCATAATAGCATTTTCTCTTATAGCTTCTCTCTATCTTGTTTATGATTTAAATATTATAGTAGTTTTTTTAGGTAGTTTAATTGGATCTTTTTTTGTTTATTTCTTTGCAAACTTAATAGGTAAACCATCACAAAAGCATGGCATTCCTTTTCCTGTTTTATTAAGAACATCTCTTGGATTTAAAGGAGCTAAGTACTTTGCTCTATTAAGAGGTTTAGTCGGTATTTTTATGTTTGGTGTTCAAACATATTTTTTATCAAAAGCATTTAGCTATTTAATAAGAATATTAATTTTTTCGATTGATAAAACAATAGTTGATCAAGATATTTTTTTAATTTTTTTGTTGGGTTTAAATATAATTGACTGGACATCATTTATTATTGCCATCTTATTGCAGGCATTTTTATTTAGTAGAAATCATAAATTTAACAAACTAATTATAAATTTTTCAGCAATAACTGTTTATTTAGGAATTATATTATTTTTTTTAGTAGTAATTCTTTTTGATTTTGATCACGTAACAGAGGCGTTTATAGACATATTTACTTTTAATAATTTTTTTATTAAATCCAACATTGCTCCTTTGAGCACTGTTGCTGGAACTATTTTTGCTTATTTCTCAGTAGTTCTTGTTAACTATGGTGATTTTTCTCGTTACGTTAAAAATGAAAATGAATTAAAAAAAGGTAATTTGAGTTTATTTTTAAATTTAATTATTTTTTCATTTTTAGCAGTTTTTATAGTTATTGGGGTCGATGTTATTTTAAACAAAAACCTAGAACACATGGAAAGAATTTTAACAAGTCCAACTGATATTATTGGTAAGTTTGACAATATTTTAATAACAGTAATAGTTTTATTTTTCATTATTATAGCTTCTGCTTCAACAAATTTAATAGCAAACTATATACCTGCTCAAAATTCATTACTAAATTTTTCACCAAGTAAACTTAATTTAAAAAAAGTAGCTTTTATTATTGTTATCTTAGGATTTATTATCGGTATTTTTTGGTTACCACTATTAAGTCAAATTGGGATTTTATCATTTGTAGATACAATAGGTTCTTTTTTTGGACCTATTTTTGGTATTATGGTAGTTGATTATTACCTAGTTAAAAAAAGTAATCTAAATAATAAAGATATTTTCTCGTTAGATCCAAGTGGAACTTATTTCTATTCCAATGGTTGGCACATTAAAGGTATTTATAGTCTGATAATTGGCTTTATTTTTGCAGCAGGAACAATTTGGAATGAAAATTTAATGTATTTACAATCTTATTCATGGATAATAGGTGCTTTCATCTCATCTTTAACTTACTATCTATTAGCGAGCAGATAGTTTTTATGCATCAATTTGATTTAAAAAACAAAACTGCAATTGTTACTGGTGGAGTTCAAGGTTTTGGACTAAATATTGTAAAAAGATTTTTAGATTCAGGTGCAAAAGTTCCAAGAGGTAGATTTTTAGAAATAGAAGAATTTACTTCTTTGATCTGTTGGCTTTCATCAGAAGAAAATTCTTTCTCTACAGCAGCTGTATTTGATGTAAGTGGTGGTAGATCTACTTATTAAGGTTAATTTTAGGGGCAAAAGCAATCTTTTTTTCAAAATTTTTTTTTTCTTTAGATATAACTGGAGCTAAAATTATTATTGACCAGTAGATTAAAAGTATAAATATAGAAATTGATCTCATTCATTGTACTTATAATTTAATAATGTATTAAGAATGTTTAAAATTTGTTCAAATATTGTTTTACTTAAAAATAAAGTATATATCGATCAATAATGTTAAAAAAAATTTTATTAGTTGTTTTTTCTTGTATTTTACTTCAACAGATTGTTTTGGCAGATAAAATAGTTGTTTTTGATTTTACTGAAGATGAATTTAAAAAATTGAAGGTAAAAAAGGTAAAAGGCAAAACTACATGGTCTTTAGGATTTAACAAAAATGGGAATTTTATAAAAGCTGAAGCCGAAGGTAAAGGCTCTGGTTTGGGTAAAGAAGTTGAAATTAATCTTTCAAAAACACCATTTATTAATATTACTTGGAAAGTTGAGAAAGATCTTTCAGGAATTATCGAAAATAGCAAAAAGGGACATGATTATGCAGCTAGAGTTTTTGTTATTAAAAAAACTGGATCTACAGTTCTTTCAAATAGAGTAATAAACTATGTTTTTTCAAGCAATAACTCCATTGGAGATAATTGGTTTAGTCCATATACAAAAAAATCTATTGATTATGTTTTGTCTACCACAAAAGATAATTTAGATACATGGGTTACAGTTAAAGCAAATGTTAAAAAACATTTTAAAAAACTTCATGGCTTAAATATTGATGAGCTATCAGGAGTAGCAATTATGACTGATACAGATAATTCTAAGTTGAAAGCTATTGCTTATTATCAAAATATTTATTTTTCTTCAGAATAGTTAAAATTTTAGATACTTCTTAAGACCCATACTTAAAAAAGACAAAAGTATAGCAACTATAACATCTTCAATCGGAGTAGCACCTGGAACGCCAAAATTCCACGCAATAACTCCAACCAACCAAATAATATAAACTTTCATTATTAATGTTATTATATCTCAGTTTAATGTTAAATAATCATTTTTTATTGATATCATAACTAAATGCATTAAAATTTAACTTAGTTGTCTTGCTTTAATAAATAAATTTTTCATCATTTTAAGATTAATAATTTTGGTATTTACGTTTCTTGGACTAGGATGATAACAAGCGATAAGAGTTTTTCCATCAGGTAGGTTGTACTTTTTCCCGTGTTTAAATATGAATTTTTTATCAATTTGAAAATTTTTTTTATAAAATTTAATACAATTATCAAAAGCCAACTTACCTAAAGTCACTATAGCTTTTAAATTTTTAAGATTAGTAATTTCATTGTCAAAATAACTAGAGCAATTAATTAATTCTTTAGTATGTGGCTTATCACCTGGAGGAACACATTTTAAAATATTAGTTATATAAGTAGAGTTTAATTTTAGTCCATCATTTATATGATTAGAAAATGATTGATTTGAAATTTTAGCAGTATGAAGACATTTAAATAAAAAATCACCAGATTTATCACCAGTAAAAGCTCTACCAGTTCTAGTACCGCCATGCGCAGCTGGAGCCAAACCAATAATCATTAATTTAGCTTTTAAATCTCCAAACCCTGGAACTGGTTTCCCCCAGTAATTTTCATTAATATTATTTTTTCTTTTTATCAAAGTTATTTTTTTACTAAACTTTATTAATCTAGGACATTTTTTACACTTTATAATTTTATTCTTAAGAATTTTTGAACTATCCATAATTAGTATGTTATATTAAATTATGTCATCAAAAAAAGCTATGAAACTTGCTCAAAAACAAGCTTTTGCTAAACATAGAAGTAATATTACAAACAGTAGGTTTAGTTCAAAAAAAACAAATTTTTCTCACAAGATTAATAGAAAAAATAAAAAATCTTAACTTTCTTTATCAAAAATTCAACTTTATTTACATAATTATTCATTAATAAGTTTTTTTTTAAATAGAGAAATTCCATTTTCGACTTTATGTTTATAAGAATCTTTAAAGCTTTCAAGCTGCCATCCAGTTAACCTTTTTTGAATTTTAATAAGGTTTTCTTCTTTCCATTTATTGCTAGTAACTTCAGTTTTCCATATTTTCTTTTCTTCATTACTGCGTCCACAACCATAACAATAACCTGTTTGAGGGTCTGTTTTACAAATACTTATACAAGGTGAAATAATCATTTTTTTTAAATAATTGTTAATTTATAAATGATTATTTCTATATTTCATAACTATTGTCATTGGACAAATTCAATCAATAATATATAAAACCTCATAATTTGTGGGCAGTTGGCGGAATTGGTATACGCGCTGGTCTTAGGAACCAGTGGGGCAACCCTTAAGAGTTCGAGTCTCTTACTGCCTACCAGAACAAATATAAAATTATGAAAGTTACAATAGAAAACAAAAAAGGGTTAAGCAAAGATTTAAAAGTTTTTATAGATAAAAAAACTATGAATACTTACATGGATGAAAAGTATGAGAAAATTAAAGACACTGTTAACTTAAAAGGATTTAGACCGGGAAAAGTTCCAAAAGAAGTTTTAAAAAGACAGTTTGGAAAAGCTATTTTTGGTGAAGTGTTAGATAAAGTTTTAAAAGATACAACAACTAAAGTTTTAGAAGAAAATAAAATTAAACCAGCGGGGCAACCAAAACTTGATTTAAAAACATACGGTGAAGATAAAGATCTAGAGTATATAATTTCTGTAACAGAACTACCAAAAGTGGAAATTAAATTTGTAGAAAATATAGAGTTTGATCAATACACAGTAAAAATTGACACAAATGAAACTGATAAAAGAATTAAAGAAATAGCAAAAAACCAAAATAATTTTAAAGATGCAGATGAAGATAAGAAAGCATCTGATGGAAACCTAGTTATTTTTGATTATAAAGCGACCATTGACGATAAAGAATTTACTGGTGGTGAAGGTAAAAATACTCAATTAATTTTAGGAAAAGATTTATTTATTAAAGGTTTTGATAAACAATTAATTGGGGTTAAAAAAAACGAAGAAAAATTTGTTGATGTAGTATTACCAGAAAACTATCCTCAAAAAGAATTCGCTAATAAAAAAGCTAAATTTAACTGTAAAATTATTACAATAAAAAAATCTGAAGATGTAAAAATTGATGATGAATTAGCAAAAAACTTAGGAACAAAAGATTTAAAGAATTTAAAATCAATAATTTCAAAACAAATTAACGATGAATATAAAAACTCATTGGATATGATATCCAAGAAAAAAATTCTAGAAGAAATTGAAAAGTTTAAAGTAGATGAAATTCCTGAAAACTTAATTGATGAAGAAGTTAAAATCCTATCACAGGGTATGTCAGAAGAAGAATTAAAAAAAAATAAAAAAGAATTTGAGGAAACTGCAAAAAAAAGAATTAAAGTTGGGTTAATTCTAAACGAATTTGGTGAACAAAATAATATAAAAGTTACTGAGCAAGAAATTCAAGGTGAGGTACAAAAACAAATTAGAATGATGCCAGGTCAAGAAAAAATGGTTATGGAGTTTTATCAAAAAAATCCATCGGCATTAGCAAGTTTGAGAGGAAATGTATATGAGGAAAAAATTATCAATTTAATTAAATCTAAAGCTAAACCAAATAATAAAGATATATCTAAAGTAGAAGCGGAAAAAATTATAAAAGAATCTCAAAAAAATGACCATAAACATGATAACAATCATAAAGAAGAAAAAAAAACCAAACCTACAGACACTCCTATAAAGAAAAAAAACGATAAACTCAAAAAAACTCTTTCGAAAGAAAAAAAATTAACAACAAAAGGTGTTAAAGCAAAAAAAGTTAGCAAAAAGTAATCACAAGTTGTATAAGTTAAGAGAATCAACTTATGACAATAAAATTTTCTGAACATATGAATACTCTAGTGCCAATGGTAGTTGAGCAAACTAGCAAAGGTGAACGAGCTTATGATATTTATTCAAGGCTTTTAAAAGAAAGAGTAATTTTTTTAGTTGGTCCAATTAATGATAACGTTGCCTCTTTAATAACTGCGCAACTTTTATTTTTAGAGTCAGAAGATCCAAAAAAAGAAATTTATCTTTATATAAATAGTCCAGGAGGTTTAGTTACTGCTGGTTTAGGTATTTATGATACTATGCAATATATTAAACCTGATGTTTCAACTTTATGTATTGGCCAAGCAGCATCTATGGGATCATTCTTACTTGCTGCTGGAAAAAAAGGAAAAAGATTTTCTTTGCCAAATTCTAGAATAATGGTTCATCAACCTTCAGCTGGTTTTCAAGGTCAAGTCACTGATATTGAAATTCATGCAAATGAAGTTTTAGCATTAAAAAAAAGACTTAATGAAATTTATTCAAAACATACAAATAAATCAGTTGACGATATAAAATTAGCCCTTGAAAGAGATAATTTTATGACCCCGGATCTTGCTAAAGAATTTGGTTTAATTGACGAAGTGGTAGAAAATCGAAAATAGTCCACAAGATCTTGATTATTCAAAACGTACACTTGATTAGTTGGACTCATCTATATTAAAGTAGTTCAATTGATTCGTTTTAAAAATTATGACAACTAATAATAAAAATATACTTTACTGTTCATTTTGTGGAAAAAGTCAGCACGAAGTTATAAAATTAATTGCAGGGCCAACAGTTTTTATTTGTGATGAATGTGTTGAGCTTTGTATGGATATTATTAAAGAAGAAAATAAGGATACATTTGTCAAACATCAGGATGGATTACCATCACCTAAAGAAATTTGTGCAGTTCTAGATGATTATGTAATTGGCCAAAAACATGCAAAAAAAGTTTTATCAGTTGCTGTCCATAATCATTACAAAAGATTAAACTATGAAAATAAAACAAGTAAGAATGTAGAACTGTCTAAATCAAATATTTTATTAGTTGGACCTACTGGTTGTGGTAAAACTTTATTAGCCCAAACACTTGCTAGAATTCTAGATGTTCCATTTACAATGGCTGATGCAACAACACTAACTGAAGCTGGTTATGTCGGAGAAGATGTTGAAAATATTATTTTAAAATTATTACAAGCCGCAGATTACAATGTTGAGAAAGCTCAAAGAGGAATTGTTTATATTGATGAAGTAGATAAAATTAGTAAAAAATCTGAAAACCCTTCTATCACTAGAGACGTATCTGGAGAGGGCGTTCAACAAGCTTTATTAAAAATTATGGAAGGAACAGTTGCAAGTGTTCCTCCGCAAGGTGGAAGAAAACATCCTCAACAAGAGTTTTTACAGGTTGATACAACAAATATTTTATTTATTTGTGGAGGAGCTTTTGCTGGCCTAGATAAAATTATATCTCAAAGAGATAAGGGTACTTCTATTGGTTTTGGTGCAGATGTTAAAAATACAGAAGATAAAAAAATAGGTGAATGGATGAAAACTTTAGAACCTGAAGATTTATTAAGATATGGTTTAATTCCAGAATTTATTGGTCGATTGCCAATGATAGCAACTCTTGAGGATTTAGATGAAAAATCATTAATCAAAATACTACAAGAACCAAAAAATTCTTTAACAAAGCAATATCAAGAAATGTTTAAGATAGATGGAGCGAAACTTACTTTTAAAGATAATGCTTTAAAAGAAATTGCTTTAAAAGCCATTAACAAAAAAACTGGTGCAAGAGGACTAAGATCTATACTTGAGAATATTTTGTTAAAAACAATGTATAATCTTCCAAGTCAAGATAACGTTGAGGAGGTTATAATAGATGCTAGTGCGGCTAAAGGTCTATCACAACCTATCATAGTTCATTCCAAAACAAACAATAAAGCTAAATCAGATAAAATATCAGCTGCTTAATTAATCATCGTTAATAACTAATAAATAACTTGCAATATAATATTTAATATCCATATTTAGATTATGGATGTAAAAATTTCTTTACCACTATTACCTTTAAGAGACATAGTTGTCTTTCCTAATATGGTTGTTCCTCTATTTGTAGGAAGAGACAAATCTATAGCAGCCTTAAATGATGTAATGAAAAAAGATAAAAAAATTATTTTAGTAACTCAAAAAAATTCAGAAATTGATGACCCTAAAAAATCTGATATTTTTATGTATGGTAGTGAAGGAATTATACTGCAACTCTTAAAACTACCAGATGGTACTGTTAAAGTACTTCTTGAAGGAAATAAAAGAGTAAAAATATTAGATTTTAAAGATAATGATCAGTTTATTACATGTGATTATACTTATCATAATGATGTTATAAATGAAGGTGAAGATTTAATGCCTCTAGCAATGACTGCTGTTAGAAGAATGGAAAAACTAACATCTATTAATAAAAAGATTTCAAACGAAACAATTAATAACATTAAAGAATTAAAAGATGCGTCTCATATAGCTAACAATCTAGCATCACATATAACAGCTACGATTTTTGAAAAACAAAAAATTTTTGAAACTATTGATGTTAAGAAAAGATTAAATTCTATTATTAAAATTATGGAAAATGAGACTAGTATTATCGGTGTTGAAAAAAGAATTAGAGGTCGAGTTAGAACTCAAATGGAAAAAACCCAAAGAGAATACTATCTAAACGAACAACTTAAAGCTATTCAGAAAGAATTAGGTGAAATTGAAGATGGTAAAGATGAAACTTCAAACTTAAACAAAGCTATCTTAAAAGCAAAAATGCCAAAAGAAGTTGAAAAAAAATGTATGTCAGAGCTTAAAAAATTGAAAAATATGAGCCCAATGTCAGCTGAAGCAACTGTAGTTCGAAACTATCTAGACTGGATGATTGATCTTCCTTGGTACAAAAAAAGTGAAGTTGATATAGATTTAAAAAAAGCATTAAGCGTTTTAGATACAGATCACTTTGGTTTAGAAAAAGTTAAAGAAAGAATTATTGAATTTTTAGCTGTACAAAAAAGAATGGGCAAAATTAAAGGTCCAATTTTATGTTTGGTAGGTCCTCCTGGTGTAGGAAAAACCTCGTTGGGAAAATCAATTGCAAAAGCTACTAATAGAGAGTTTGTGAGAATGTCAGTTGGAGGAATGCGTGATGAAGCTGAAATTAGAGGTCACAGAAGAACTTATATTGGTTCCTTACCAGGAAAAATTGTTCAGCTGATGAAAAAAGCTGGAACTAAAAACCCTTTAATTCTTCTTGATGAAATAGATAAAATTGGAAATGACTACAGAGGAGATCCTTCTTCAGCATTACTAGAAGCGTTAGACCCTGAACAAAACTCAACATTTAATGATCATTATTTAGAAGTTGATTATGATTTATCTGACGTGATGTTCGTAACTACAGCAAATACATTAAATATTTTACCTCCCTTATTAGATAGGATGGAAGTAATTAGATTGGCTGGATATACAGAAGATGAAAAAATTAGTATTGCAAACAAATTCCTTTTACCAAAACAAATAAAAGATAACGGTGTTAAAGATAACGAAATGACTTTATCAGAAGGAATAATTAAAGAAATAATTAGAAGTTATACAAAAGAATCAGGTGTAAGAAACTTAGAAAGAGAAATTTCAAAAGTTGCAAGAAAAGTTGTTAAAAAGATAATATCTGGTGAAGAAAAAGAAGTTAAAGTAGACTCTAAAAATCTGTCTGATTTTTTAGGAATTAAAAAATTTAAATTTGGGGAACTAGAAAGTAAAGATAAAATTGGAGTCGTGACTGGTTTAGCTTGGACTGAATATGGTGGAGAAATTCTCAAAATTGAAACTGTTACTATGCCTGGAAAAGGTAGAATGCAAATTACAGGTAAATTAGGTGATGTAATGCAAGAGTCAGTTAAAGCTGCTAAATCATTTATCAGATCTAAATGCTTGGATTATGGGATTATACCACCACTTTTTGAAAAAAAAGATTTTCATATTCACGTTCCTGAAGGAGCAACACCAAAAGATGGTCCATCTGCAGGTATTGGAATGGTTACATCAATAGTTTCTTCTATAACAAATAATCCTGTTAGAAGAGATATTGCAATGACTGGTGAAGTTACTTTAACAGGTCAAGTATTACCAATTGGTGGATTAAAAGAAAAATTATTAGCAGCACACAGAGCTGGTATTAAACTGGTTATAATTCCTAAAGATAATGAAAAAGATCTAGTAGACATGCCTAAAAAAATTGTTGATGAGATCAAGATTGTCCCTGTTATGTATGCCGATGAAGTTTTAAAAATTGCGTTAACTAATGAACTAAAGAGAGTAGAGTGGGTTGAGGTTGAAAAAATTTCTAAAACTGGTGATAAATCTCAAGCCAGTATTCAATAAAGCCAGGGATAGTATAGGGATAGTGTTTGTTCACTTATTGGACATCCGATGCACATCTTAATAGTTTGCTTTCTAAAATTAGTTGTTATAAATAATGCGTTATTTGGTTTTGGGCGGTTAGCTCAGTTGGTAGAGCATCTCGTTTACACCGAGGGGGTCAAAGGTTCGAGTCCTTTACTGCCCACCAAAACAATAATAGTGGGGGTGTAGCTCAGTTGGTTAGAGCGATCGCCTGTCACGCGATAGGTCGAGGGTTCGAGTCCCTTCACTCCCGCCACTTTTTATTCAATAATAATTGTGAATATTCTGAAAATTGCACCTATGACCACTTCAACATACTATCAAACCTGATATATAGTTCACATGCTTTCAGAATTTTTAAAAGATTATTTATCAATTATCTTATTTTTAATTATTGCTCTTGGCTTAAGTTGCGCATTTATTATGGTAAATTTTATTATTGCACCAAAAAATCCAGATCCTGAAAAATTATCGCCATATGAATGTGGTTTTGAACCTTTTGAAGATTCAAGAATGAAATTTGAAGTAAGGTTTTATTTAGTAGCAATTCTTTTTATAATTTTTGATTTAGAAATAGCTTTTTTATTTCCATGGGCAATTACTTTAGGAAACATAGGTTTATTAGGTTTTAGCTCAATGATGATTTTTTTATTTATTCTTACTGTAGGATTTATTTATGAATGGAAAAAAGGTGCCTTAGATTGGGAGTAATATTTTAAGAAAGAAATTTATGAATTTAAAAGAAAAAGAAAAAAAAATACCAGATGAGTTTAAAAAACTTGCTGAAGATTTTACTAAAAATGGTTTTATAACAACATCTTTAGATAACTTGATTAATTGGTCTAGAGCAGGATCTCTTCATTGGATGACTTTTGGACTTGCTTGTTGTGCTATTGAAATGATGCAAACAGCAATGCCAAGATATGATCTTGAGAGATTTGGTGCGGCACCAAGAGGCTCTCCTAGACAATCAGATGTAATGATAGTAGCAGGAACTTTAACGAATAAAATGGCACCAGCTCTTAGAAAAGTTTATGATCAAATGCCTGAACCAAGATATGTAATTTCAATGGGCAGCTGCGCTAATGGAGGTGGTTATTATCATTATTCATATTCAGTAGTACGTGGTTGTGATCGTATTGTTCCAGTTGATATTTATGTCCCAGGCTGTCCTCCTTCAGCAGAAGCCTTGCTAAATGGTATTATGCAACTACAAAAAAAAATTAGAAATAAGGGTTCAATAAATAGATAATAAATATGATTACTTTAATTGATCTAGAAAAAAAAATTAATTCAGAACTGACAACTAAAATAAAAAAATCTAAGATTAAACATAATCAACTTTATTTAAATACTGATAGTGAAGATATAATTGACATTTGTTTATTTATTAAAAGCAACAAAGATACTAAGTTTAGACAGTTAATAGATATTACAATAGTTGATTATCCAGAAAATGTTCAGCGTTTCAAAGTTGTTTATTTATTTTTAAGTCATGAATTTAACCAAAGAATAATATTGAGTTATTTAATTAATGAAAATGAGGTTGTTCCTTCTTTAACTTCAATTTTTCCTGCTGCTAATTGGATGGAAAGAGAGGTATTTGATATGTATGGTGTTAAATTTAAAGATCATCCAGATTTAAGAAGAATATTGACAGATTATGAATTTGAAGGTCATCCATTAAGAAAAGATTTTCCGTTAACAGGTCATACAGAAGTTAGATATAGCGAAGAACAAAAAAAAGTTATTAAGGAAAAAGTTAAATTAGAACAAAATTATAGAAATTTTGATTACGAAAGTCCTTGGGAAGGAACAAAATATATTAAAGAACAAACTGAAAAAAATAATGACAAAAAAAACTAAAACTTTAAAACTTAACTTTGGACCTCAACATCCAGCTGCTCACGGAGTTTTGAGATTAATTTTAGAATTAGATGGTGAAGTTGTAGAAAAAACAGATCCTCATATAGGTTTATTGCATAGAGGTACTGAAAAATTGATTGAAAATAAAACTTACATGCAAGCAGTTCCTTATTTTGACAGATTAGATTATGTGGCTCCTATGAATCAAGAACATGCTTTTGCATTAGCTATAGAAAAGATTTTGAAAATTAATGTTCCAATAAGAGCTCAATTTATTAGAGTTATGTTTTGTGAAATTGGAAGAATTTTAAGTCATATATTGAACGTGACCACACAAGCTCTTGATGTTGGTGCATTAACTCCTTCTCTTTGGGGCTTTGAAGAACGTGAAACATTAATGACATTTTACGAAAGAGTTTCAGGGTCAAGACTGCATGCAAATTATTTTAGAGCCGGTGGTGTGCACCAAGATCTTCCAAAAGGTTTAGAAGAAGATATTGAAAAATTCTGCTTTTCATTTCCTAAAGTTATTGATGATCTTGAAACACTTTTAACTGATAATAGAATATTTAAACAAAGGAATGTTGATATAGGTATAGTAACAAAAGAAGATGCTTTGGATTATTCATTTAGTGGGGTTATGATTAGAGGATCTGGTGTTCCTTGGGATTTAAGAAAATCTCAGCCTTATGATTGTTATGATAAGGTAGATTTTAAAATTCCAGTAGGAAAAAATGGTGATTGTTACGATAGATATTTATGTAGAATAGAAGAGATGAGAGAAAGTGTTTTCATTATTAAACAATGTTTGTCCAAAATTGAAAAAGGTCCAATAAAATCTTTAGATTGGAAAATTACTCCTCCACCTAAGAATGATATTAAGCAATCAATGGAAGCCTTAATTCATCACTTTAAATTGTTTACCGAAGGATATCGAGTTGATAAAGATGAAATCTATACATGTGTTGAGGCACCCAAAGGTGAATTTGGTGTTTATTTAATCTCAGATGGTTCAAGCAAGCCTTATAAATGTAAAATTAGAGCTCCAGGGTTTTCTCATCTACAAGCTTTGGATTATTTAATTAAAGGACATATGCTAGCTGATGTTCCTGCTGTTTTAGGCTCATTAGATATTGTATTTGGTGAGGTTGATAGATGAGTTTAAAAAAAGTTTCTAAAGAACAACCTAAAAGTTTTGAATTTAATTCAAACAGTTTAGATGCAGCTAAAAAAATTGTATTAAAATATCCAGAAGGAAAACAGCAGAGTGCTGTTATGGCATTACTTTATATTGCTCAGAGACAAAATGATAATTGGATTCCTTTAGTAGCTATGAAGTATATTGGAAAATTTTTAGAGATGCCTTATATTAAAGTTTATGAGGTGGCTACTTTTTATACAATGTATAATCTTACTCCAGTAGGAAAGCATTTTATTCAGGTATGTACAACAACTCCTTGTATGATTAGAGGTGCTTACAAACTTGTTGAAGCGTGTAAGAAAAAAATTTCAGAAAAAGAAAATGAATTATCTAAAGATAAAAACTGTTCTTGGATGGAAGTAGAGTGTTTAGGTGCTTGTGTTAATGCACCCATGATGCAAATTAATGATGATTACTATGAAGATTTAGATAAAGAAAAAACATTAAAAATTTTAGATGAAATATTAAGTGGTAAAACTCCAAAACCAGGATCTTATAGAGGACGTTTAAATGCTGAACCTGAAAATAATAGAAAAACATTAATGGATATTAAAAATGCTTAAAGACGAAGATAGAATATTTCAAAACTTATATAATGATAAAGGTTCAGATTTTGTCTCTTCAAAAGAAAGAGGTGACTGGACTAATACTAAAGAACTTTGTGAAAAAGGTAGAGAGTGGATTATTAATGAAGTTAAAATTTCTGAACTTAGAGGAAGAGGTGGGGCTGGTTTTCCAACAGGTTTAAAATGGTCTTTTGCACCAAAAGAGGTTGGTTCAAGACCTCATTATTTAGTTATTAATGCTGATGAATCTGAACCTGGTACTTGTAAAGATAGAGATATACTAAGATTTGAACCTCATAAATTAATAGAAGGATGCTTAATCACTTCTTATGCTGTTAACGCACACACATGCTATATTTATATTAGAGGTGAATATTTTAATGAAGGTCAAAAACTTCAAGCAGCAATAGATGAAGCTTATGAAAAAAAATTAATTGGAAAAAATGCGTCTGGAACTGACTGGGATTTTGATATTTATATTCACTATGGAGCAGGAGCATATATTTGTGGAGAAGAAACTGCATTACTTGAAAGTTTAGAAGGTAAGAAAGGCCAACCAAGATTAAAACCACCTTTTCCTGCATTAATTGGTTTATATGGTTGTCCTACTATTATTAACAATGTTGAAACAGTGGCTGTTGTTCCGACTATTTTAAGAAAAGGTGGTAAATGGTTTGCTTCTTTAGGAAAACCAAAAAATACTGGTACTAAAATTTTTTGTATATCAGGAAATGTTAACAATCCAGGTAATGTTGAAGAAGAAATGGGCATTTCGTTAAAAGAATTAATAGAAACACATGCAGGAGGAGTAATTGGTGGATGGAATAATTTAAAAGCTGTGATACCAGGAGGTTCTTCAATGCCTCTATTAGCAAAAAAAGATTGTGAAACAATTACTATGGATTTTGATTCATTAATTGCTAAAAAAAGTGGTTTAGGAACAGCAGGTATAGTTGTTATAAATAAAAACCAAGACATTATTAAATGTATGGCACGTATTGCACGTTTTTATAAACATGAAAGTTGTGGACAATGCACACCTTGTAGAGAAGGAACTGGCTGGATGTGGAGAATGTTAGAGAGAATGGCTAAAGGAGAAGCTGCAAGAGAAGAAGTAGATATGTTAATGGATGTAACAAAACAGATTGAAGGACATACTATTTGTGCCTTTGGCGAAGGTTCCTCTTGGCCGGTACAAGGATTATTAAGAAATTTTAAAAAAGAAATTCAAGAAAAAAATAATTTTAGTCCGATATTTAATACAAATAAAGATATTCCATATTTAGTTGATCAACATTTATTAGATAAAAAAAATGCTTAAATTAAAAGTTAACAATATTGAGGTTAAAGTTGAAGAAGGACTAACCGTACTTCAAGCTTGTGAAAAAGCTGGATTTGAAATACCAAGATTTTGTTATCATGAAAAATTATCAATAGCTGGTAACTGTAGGATGTGTTTAGTTGAAATAGAAAAATCTCCTAAACCAGTTGCTTCGTGTGCAATGCCTGCTACCGAAGGCATGAATATTAAAACAAATACAGAATTTGTTGAAAAAGCCAGAAAAGGAGTGATGGAATTTTTATTAGCAAACCATCCCTTGGACTGTCCGGTTTGTGATCAAGGCGGTGAATGTGATTTACAGGATCAGTCTATGTTTTATGGAGTGGATAAATCTAGATATAAAGAAAATAAAAGAGAGGTTCCTGAAAAAAATATGGGACCATTAATTAAAACTCAAATGACTAGATGTATACATTGCACAAGATGTATTAGATTTGCAACTGAAGTTGCTGGGGTCCCTGAACTTGGAGCAATAGGAAGAGGGGAAGATATGCAGATTACAACATACCTTGAGCAATCAATGCAGTCTGAATTATCTGCAAATGTTGTTGATTTATGTCCAGTTGGGGCATTAACATCTAAACCTTATGTATTTGAAGCAAGACCATGGGAGTTAAAAAAAACAGAAACAATTGATGTTATGGATGCCATAGGCTCTAACATTAGAGTAGATACATATGGCTGGGAAGTAAAAAGGGTTTTACCCCGAATTAATGAAGATATTAACGAAGAATGGATTTCAGATAAAACAAGATACGCTTGTGACGGTTTGCTAAATCAACGTTTAGACACTCCTTATATAAAATATAATGGTAAGTTTGAAAAAGCATCATGGAGTGAAGTTTTTAATATAATAAAATCTAAGTTTAAAAATGCTGATAAAGAAAAAATATGTGGAATATCAGGTGATTTAATGAATATGGAAACTCTTTATATATTTAAAGAGTTTTTCAATAAAACATTGGGATCTCATAATGTTGAATCAAGAAGTGATCACACTTATTTAAATCCTGATAAAAGAGAAAATTATCTTTTTAATTCAACGATTAACGGAATTGAAGAAGCAGATTTTATCTTATTAATTGGAAGTAATCCTAGATATGAGGCGACTATTTTAAATGCACGTATTAGAAAATCTTACATGCAAAATAAAATGAAAATTATATCCTTAAATGATGTTGGTGATCTTACTTACCCTTATTCATCATTAAATGGTGATATTGAAAATATAAAAGATATTGTTGATGACAAACATGAAATATCTAATTTAATTAAAGAAGCCAAAAAACCTTTAATTATATTTGGACAATCAGCCTTAAAATCAAATTCTTCAAAATATATTTTTGAATCAGTTAAATCATTTTTATATAAAAATAACAAAATATCTAATGAATGGAATTCATTAAATGTTATTTCTGAAAATGCATCTACAGTTGGTGGATTTGATTTAGGACTATATAAAACCGAAAATGGTTCAAATAAGGTGCTAAAGGATTTAGAAAATCACAAATTTGAAATTGTGTACTTGTTAGGTCAAGATAGTTTAAAATTTAAAAAACAAAATGAATTTATAATTTATCAAGGAAGTCATGGAGATAAAGGTGCTGAGATGGCTGATATTATACTTCCTGGTGCCGCTTATACAGAGCAGAATGGTTATTTTACAAATCTTGAAGGTATATTACAAAAAGCTTACAAGGCATCTTACCCACCAGAAGAGGCAAAAGAAGACTGGTTGATAATAAATGAATTAGCAGAAACAATGAATCATAGAAAACTATTTAATGATAAAGATGAATTGGATAGTAGCTTGATCAATCAGATAAATTTATATATTGAAAAAAATAATTCTAAAGAATTTTCAGATATTAAAGATTTAAATTTTAAAAAAGAACTTTTGAAAATTGATAATGAAGATTATTATTTTTCAAATGTTATAACCAGAGCATCTAAAACAATGTTTGAATGTAAAAGTGCTAAAACCAATTTAAAATCTACAGGCACGGAAGGTTAATATGATTCTATATTTGCATATAATTTTCTTAGAAATATATAAGATTTTATTTTTATTAGTTCCCGTTCTTGTTTCTGTTGCAATGATTGTTTGGCTTGATCGTCGTATTTGGGCTTTTGTTCAAAAAAGACAAGGACCAAATGTTGTTGGACCTTTTGGTTTACTTCAATCATTGGCAGATGCATTAAAGTATATGTTTAAAGAAGTTATTGTTCCTTCAAGTGCCAACAAAGTAGTCTTTATACTAGCTCCAATAGTTACAATGACATTGGCCCTGATATCATGGGCTGTCATACCCTTTAGTGCAACTCAAGTGATAGCCGATATAAATGTAGGTATACTCTATTTATTTGCAGTATCTTCATTAGGTGTTTATGGAATTATTATGGGAGGTTGGGCTTCTAACTCTAAGTATCCTTTTTTAGGTGCTATTAGATCTGCAGCTCAAATGGTATCGTATGAAGTTTCAATTGGCATTATCATAATTAATGTTTTGCTTTGTGTTGGTTCATTGAATTTAAATGATATTGTGATGGCACAAGAGAATTTATGGTTTGTAATACCATTATTTCCAATGTTTGTAATTTTTTTTATATCTGCGTTAGCAGAAACTAATCGTCCACCGTTTGATCTACCAGAAGCTGAAGCCGAACTTGTTGCGGGATACCAAACAGAGTATTCAGGAATGATGTATGCAATGTTTTGGTTGGGTGAATATGCTAATATTTTATTAATGTGTGCTTTGGGTTCAATCCTTTTTTTAGGTGGATGGTTATCACCAATAGAAATTTATCCATTTAGTTTAATTCCAGGTTTTATTTGGTTAATCTTTAAGATATTGTTTCTTTTTGTATTGTTTGCATTAGTAAAAGCCATTGTACCAAGATATAGATATGATCAGTTAATGAGATTGGGTTGGAAAATATTCTTACCTTTATCATTAACTTGGGTAGTGCTTACAGCAAGCTATTTATTTTATTTTAACCTATTACCAATAAATTAATTATGAAAATTTCTAGAATATTTAAAACAATTTTTTTATTAGATTTTTTAAGTGGCCTTATTATTGCAGTAAAAGAAATTTTTAAATCAAAAAAAACTATCAATTATCCTTTTGAAAAAGGAAAAGTTAGCCCAAGGTTTAGAGGAGAGCATGCTTTAAGAAGATATGCTAATGGTGAAGAAAGATGTATTGCTTGTAAATTATGTGAAGCAGTATGTCCTGCTCAAGCTATAACAATTGAATCATCTGAAAGAGAAGATGGTAGTAGAAAAACTACTAGATATGATATTGATATGATGAAATGTATTTATTGTGGACTTTGTGAAGAGTCATGTCCTGTTGATGCTATTGTACAAGGTCCTAACTTTGAATTTTCAACAGAGACTAGAGAAGAGCTTTATTATAATAAAGAAAAATTATTAGATAACGGAGACAGATGGGAAAGTATCTTAGCTGCAAATATTAAAGCTGATAATTTTTATCGATAATAATTATGTTAGCTCATTCAATTTTTTTTTATACTTTTTCATTAATTGCTATTATTTCAGCAATCATGGTTACAGTTTCAAAAAATACAGTTCACTCAGTTTTTTTTTTAATATTAGATTTTATTAGCATTTCATGTCTATTCATTATGATTGGTGCCGAATTTCTTGGAATGATTATGTTGATTGTTTATGTCGGTGCTGTAGCAGTTTTATTTTTATTTGTTGTGATGATGTTAAATGTAGCCCAGCAAAAAAATCAATGGTTTAGTTCTGAAGGTAGCTCTAAACACATACCTATAGGTTTAATAATTAGCACAATCATTTTTTTTGAATTAATAATTGTTATTGGGGGTTGGAAATTTAAACCAGATCTAGTTACATCAATGTCACTTACTATTGATCAAAACATAAGTAACACTCATTCAATTGGGTATACTTTATATACCGATTATATTCATGTATTTCAGTTAAGCGGAATGCTCCTATTAGTAGCCATGATTGGTGCAATTGTTCTAACTTTCAGACAAAGAACTGGTGTTAAAAGGCAAAGCTATTTTAATCAAATATCTCGAGAGAGAGCCGATGGAGTTGAGATGATAGAGGTTCCTAGAAATAAAGGAGTTAAAGTTGATGATTGATATAGGATTAGGACATTATCTAACTCTTGGTGCCATGATTTTTACGATTGGCGTAGCTGGTATCTTTCTTAATAGAAAAAATGTTATTGTAATTTTAATGAGTATAGAGCTAATTTTATTAGCGGTTAATATAAACTTAGTATCATTTTCTATATTTATAAATGATTTAACTGGTCAAATTTTTACTCTCTTTATACTAACTGTTGCAGCCGCAGAAGCTGCAATAGGATTAGCTATAATAGTTGTTTATTATCGTAATTCATCAACTGTTGATGTTGAAAAAATAGATAGCTTAAAAGGATAATATGGAAATTACATTATTATTTCTTCCATTAATTGCATCAATTATCTCAGGTTTTTTTGGAAAATATATTGGTGATAGAAATTCAGAAATAGTTACAAGTTTATTTGTTTCAATCTCTGCTATTTTAGCTTTAATTTTATTTTATAATGTAATTTTTAATCATTATGAAAACAACATTGTTGTTGCATCATGGATAAATTCAGGAACTTTAAATGTTAACTGGTCAATTAAAGTTGATGCATTATCTTCCGTAATGTTAGTTGTAGTAACTTTTATTTCATCATTAGTTCATATCTACTCAATTGGTTATATGTCTCATGATCCACATAAAACAAGATTCATGGCTTATCTATCTCTTTTTACATTTGCGATGTTAACTTTAGTTACAGCGGACAATTTTCTTCAGTTATTTTTTGGTTGGGAGGGTGTAGGTCTTTGTTCATATTTTTTAATTGGTTTTTGGTTTAAAAAAGATTCAGCTAATGCGGCAGCAATAAAAGCCTTTGTAGTTAATAGAGTGGGAGATTTTGGATTCGCTTTAGGTATTTTTCTAATTTTTTATTTATTTGGAACAGTGAATTATTCCGAAGTGTTTGAACAAGTTCCACAAATTATCGATAAAAAGTTATTGTTTCTTGGGATATATATCAAAGCAATAGATCTAATTTGTATTCTACTATTTATTGGTGCGATGGGTAAATCAGCACAATTTTTTTTACATACTTGGTTGCCAGATGCAATGGAAGGTCCAACACCTGTGTCTGCGTTAATTCATGCCGCTACAATGGTTACAGCGGGTGTTTTTCTAGTTGTTAGGTGTTCACCAATTTTTGAATATTCTCCATTAACGTTAAACATAATAACAATCATTGGGATGACAACAGCCTTCTTTGCAGCAACTGTCGCTTTAGTTCAAACTGATATTAAAAAAATAATTGCATATTCTACATGCAGTCAATTGGGTTATATGTTTTTTGCTGCAGGTGTTGGAGCATATAATGTCGCCATGTTTCATTTATTTACACACGCATTTTTTAAAGCATTACTTTTTTTGGGTTCTGGTTCAGTTATCCATTCATTTAAAGAAGAACAAAACATTAATGAAATGGGAGCAGTATATAAAAAATTACCATATACTTGGATTTTAATGATTATTGGAACACTTGCACTTACAGGGTTTCCTTTTTTATCTGGATTTTATTCTAAAGAAGCAATCATAGAATTTGCTTATCTAAGAGGTAATACGGTTGGTTATTATGCTGTTGGTGTTGGGATTTTTACAGCTTTATTAACCTCAATTTATTCTTGGAGACTAATATTTAAAACTTTTCACGGTTCGTATAATAATAAAAAACTAAAGATTGAGCAAATGCAAGAGTCTCCAATTGTTATGCTTTTACCTTTAATAATACTTTCTTTAGGAGCAATATTTGCTGGTTTTTTATTTAAAGATTTATTTATTGGACATGGTGGTGAAAATCATTTTTGGGGAGAATCTATAAAGTTTTTAAATCCTTTAAGTACAGAACATCCTCCATTATGGATTGTTTTAACTACACCTATTCTAGTCATTCTATCGATACCAATCTCATATTATTTATTTGTTAAAAATAAGGAAATACCTAACTGGTTTGCTAATTCAAATAAACCGATATATAATTTTTTAGTAAACAAGTGGTACTTTGACGAACTATACAATGTAATTTTTGTTCAATTTTCAAAAAAAATTGGTTTGTATTTTTGGAAAGTTTTTGATGTTAAAATTATTGATAGATTCGGACCTGATGGGATTTCATCTTTAATTAAAAATCTATCAATAAAAGCTAGTAAATTTCAAACTGGATTCATCTATCAATACGCATTTATGATATTATTAGGCTTTTCAGCTTTATTAACTTTTTTGATTTTAAATTAATGAACTTTCCAATTTTATCATCTCTTATTTTATTGCCTTCGATTGGTGCTTTATTTTTATTATTTTCTAAGGATAAAGATTATGAAAATGCAAATACTATAAAATATGTTGCTTTATTTACTTCATTTGTAAATTTTTCAATTTCAATTTATTTATGGTATTTATTTGACTCATCCACTTCTAATTTTCAGTTTATTGAAGATAAAGAATGGTTAAAAGGATTTATTAATTATAAAGTTGGTATCGATGGAATATCAATTCTATTTATTATTCTTACAACCTTTATAACTTCTCTTTGTATAATATCCGTTAACAATAGTATTAAATATAGATTAAGAGATTTCCTTATAGCCATATTAGTAATGGAAAGTTTAATGTTAGGAGTTTTTTGCTCTCTTGACTTAGTTATATTTTATTTATTTTTTGAAGCAGGATTAATTCCTATGTTTTTAATGATTGGAATTTGGGGTGGTGCTAGAAGAGTTTATTCTGCATTTAAATTTTTCTTATATACTTTGCTTGGTTCAGTTTTAATGTTAGTTGCAATAATTTCAATTTATTGGATTTCTGGCACAACCGATATAGTTCAACTTTATGAATTAGGAATAGATACAAAATATCAAAACTTACTATGGCTTGCTTTTTTTAGTTCATTTGCTGTTAAAACTCCTATGTGGCCTGTTCATACATGGTTACCTGATGCCCATGTAGAAGCTCCAACTGCAGGATCTGTCATACTGGCTGCTGTTTTACTAAAAATGGCTGGATATGGTTTTATTAGATTTTCTCTAGGTCTTTTTCCTGTTGCTTCTGAGTTATTTACACCTTTGGTTTATACTTTAAGTTTAATCGCTATTGTTTACACATCCCTAGTTGCTTTAATGCAAGAAGATATGAAGAAGTTAATAGCATATTCTTCAGTTGCTCATATGGGGTTTGTAACTTTGGGAATCTTTACGATCACACAACAAGGTATTGAGGGAAGTATAATTCAAATGATTAGTCATGGACTTATATCAGCAGCGTTATTCTTGTGTGTTGGAGTAGTTTATGACCGTGTTCATTCAAGACTAATTAAAACTTATGGAGGCTTAGTTTCGGTTATGCCGAAATATTCAATTTTATTCATGTTGTTTACACTAGCTGCAATAGGATTACCTGGAACCAGTGGTTTTGTAGGTGAATTTTTAATTTTAATGGGTGCCTTTAAGGACAATTTTTTAGTAGCTGCTATTGCAAGCTTAGGGGTAATTTTTGCTGCTGCATACATGTTGTGGTTATATAGAAGGGTAATTTTTGGAAATTTAACAAACAAAAATCTTTTACAAATACCTGATTTAGACAATTCAGAAAAGTTTATTTTATCGTGTTTGGCTATACCAGTATTATTCTTTGGGTTTTATCCAGAACCTCTTATTAATACAATTGAAATATCAGTAAAAGATTTAATTGAAATGTATAATTTTAACTTAAATATGAATATGACAGAGGTAAAAAATAATGGTTAATTTAAATTTTGTTTCACCAGAAATTTTTATCTCTTTATCTATAATGTTTTTATTACTCTTAGGAGTTTTTAAAAAAAATAGTTCAAATATAATTCACAATCTTTCAATAGGATCTTTATTAATTACTGGGATTTTAATATTAAATAACCCATTTGATGAAAAAGTTACTTTATTTAGTGGAAGTTATATTATTGACTCTCTTTCATCGTTCATGAAGATTCTTACAATCTTGGGAGGTGCCTTTGTTCTATCAATCTCAACAAAATATCTAAAATTATTTAAAATATTTTTAATAGAATATCCAATATTAATACTCTGTTCTATTTTAGGAATGATGGTTATGATCAGCTCTAATGATCTTATGGTTTTTTATATTGGTCTTGAACTACAATCTTTATCTTTATATGTTTTAGCTTCATTTAATAGAGATCAATTAAAATCTTCTGAGGCAGGACTTAAATATTTTGTATTAAGTGCACTTTCTTCAGGTTTATTACTTTATGGTTGTTCTTTAATTTATGGATTTTCTGGATCAACTAACTTTAATGTTATTGGTGATGTAATGCATTCTGCTCATTACGGCCTAACATTTGGAATAGTTTTTATATTGGTTGGATTAGCGTTCAAAATTTCTGCAGTTCCATTTCATATGTGGGCTCCAGATGTATACGAAGGATCTCCTACATCAGTAACATTATTTTTTGCAATAGTGCCAAAAGTTGCAGCTTTAACTGTTTTTATTAGATTTTTATATACTCCTTTTATTAATATGATTGAGCAATGGCAGGCAATTCTAATTTTTCTATCAATTGCCTCAATGATATTTGGAGCTGTTGCTGCAATTGGACAGAATAATTTAAAAAGATTAGTTGCGTATAGTTCAATTGGTCATATTGGATATGCATTAGCAGGACTATCTGTTGGAACAAACGAAGGTATACAAAGCTCAATAGTTTATATTTCTATCTATTTAGTTATGAACCTTGGTCTATTTAGCTGTTTACTTATGATGAAAAGAAATGATCAATATTTTGAAACAATTGATGACTTATCTGGATTATCTAAAAATCACCCAATTTTGTCATTATCTTTGATGATAATACTGTTTTCATTAGCAGGCATACCTCCACTCGCAGGTTTTTTTGCCAAGTTCTATGTATTTAAATCAGTGATTGAACAATCAATGTATTTTTTAGCTATTGTAGGATTATTATCAACTGTAATAGCTGCTTTTTATTATTTAAGAATAATTAAGATTATCTATTTTGATGAAGGAAAAGAAAAGTATGACACAGACCATAGTATTTGGTTGAGAATGTCTCTAACTTTATCAACATTATTAATTCTTTTGTACTTTATTTTTCCTAGTAAATTAGTGGAGATAGTATCTAGAATTAATGTTATTTAATGAAGTTAAAAAAATTCAACTTTAAAATTATAAATAGTACTAACGACATTGCCATTAGGATTATTAAAAGATCTAATGATAAATCAGGTATTGTTATTGCTGAAAAACAAAAAAAAGGTAGAGGCAAACATGGAAAAAAATGGACTTCTTATAAGGGAAATTTATTTGCAAGTGTTTTTTTTTGTATTGATAAGATTAATTTATCAGTGGAAGAACTAACTAAAGTAAACTGTTTGTTAATTAAAAAACTACTGTTGCATTTTTATAAAGGAAAAATCACAATTAAAGAACCAAACGACTTATTAATCAATCATAAAAAAATTTCTGGAATACTTCAAGAAACACTATCCAATTCAGGTGAAACTTTTATTATTATAGGTGTTGGCATAAACTTGATTAAGAGCCCAAATATAAAAAATTACCCAACAACAAATCTTTTGGATTTAATAAATGTCAAAATTGATAGCAATAATGCCATTTTAAAGTTAAAAAAAATTTATGAAAAATTTATTCCAATGTTACCAAAATTTAATGTAAAAAACATAGATAAAATTTAAAATGATTATTGTAGGTGATATAGGAAATACAGAAACTAAAATTTGTTTAGTTGACTCTAAAAATAAAATTGTTAAAAGAATTATTTTAAATACAAAAAAAATTAATTTTTCCACACTTAAAAAATCATTATATAATCTAAACTTAAAAAATAAGATTATTGATAAGTGCTTATTTTGTAGCGTTGTTCCAAAATCATTCAAAGAAATTAAAAGATTTTTCAACCAAAATTATAAATTAAAATGTTTTGAACTTAAGACACTTAAATTAAATCGATTAATTAAGATTAAAGTTAACTATAAACAAATCGGTTCAGATAGACTTGCTAATGCAATTGATGCTACAAATAATAAAGACAATTTTATAATCTTAGATTTTGGTACCGCTACCACATTTGATGTTTTAATTAAAAAAACTTATCTTGGCGGTGTCATTGCTCCTGGTGTTAAATTATCACTTAATACTTTAACTAATAAAGCGACCCTAATACCCAATATTAATTTAAAAAAAATCAACAAAGTTATTGGTTTAAATACAATTAACGCTGTTAGAGCAGGTTTTTTTTGGGGTTATGTAGGTTTAATTGACAATATTGTTAATCTAATTAAGAAAGAGACTAAGAAGTCCTTTAAAATAATAATTACTGGAGGATTTTCAAATTTGTTTAAAAATTCAATAAAAACGAAGGTTGCTTTAAATAAAGATATTACAATTAACGGTCTTATCAAGGCCAGTAGTTTAATTAAATAATTATGAAAGAAGAATTATTATTTTGTCCCTTAGGGGGATCAGGTGAAATAGGTATGAACATGAATTTGTTTGCTTATGGAAAACCTAATGAACAAAAATGGATTATGGTGGATATTGGTGTAACATTTGCAGATGACACACTCCCAGGTATTGATTTAATCTATCCTGATCCAGGTTTTATAGTTGATAAGAAAGAAGATCTTTTAGGTATAGTATTAACTCATGCTCATGAAGATCATATTGGTGCAATTGCACATTTGTGGCCACAACTTAAATGTAAAATTTTTGCAACACCATTTACAGCACTTTTAATTAAAGAAAAATTTAAAGAAAAACATATTGATATCACTAAGGATTTAAAAATAGTTAATCTAAATGGAACAATTAATTTAGAGCCATTTAAAATCGAATACATTACCTTAACACATTCAATACTAGAACCAAATGGATTGAGGATTGAAACCCCAGCTGGTGTTATTCTACACACAGGAGACTGGAAGGTTGATCCTAACCCATTAATAGGAGGAGAAATTAATTATAAAAGATTAAAAGAAATTGGTGATGAAGGCGTCTTAGCAATGATTTGTGATTCAACAAATGTGTTTAGTCATGGAAAATCAGGATCAGAGCTTGATGTTAGAAAAAGTATGTTAAAAATAATGAGTAGACTTAAAAAAAGAATAATCATTACATCATTTGCTTCTAATGTTGCTCGTATGGAAACAGCTTTTTATTGTGCAGAAAAAACTGGCAGACAAATTTCATTAGTTGGTAGATCAATGCATAGAATTTATAAAGCAGCAAGACAATGTGGCTATTTAAAAAATCTAATTGAACCAATAGATCCAAGAGAAGCTAAAAATATTTCAAGAGAAAAAATAGTATATTTGTGTACAGGAAGCCAAGGTGAACCAATGGGTGCTATGATGAGAATTTCTAGCTATACTCACCCAGATGTTTTTATTGAAAAAGATGATACTGTAATTTTTTCATCTAAGATTATTCCAGGTAATGAAAAAAAATTATATAAATTACATAATCAACTCGTAAAAGACGGGATTGAAGTAATTTCTGAAGAGAGTGAATTTGTTCATGTATCTGGTCATCCTAATAGGGAAGATTTAAAAGATATGTATGGATGGGTTAGACCTAAATGTGTAATTCCTGTTCATGGTGAGCATAGACACATGATCGAACACATTAGTTTTGCTCATGAAATGCAAGTTCCCTACCCAGTTCAAGTAGAAAATGGCGATATAGTAAAATTATTTCCAGGAAATAAACCTGAGGTTTATGATAAAGCTCCAAGTGGTCGATTATATCTTGATGGCAAAGTGAGTGTTGAAGAAGATTCTCAATCAATTAAAGATAGAAAGAATTTGAGTGCAAATGGATATATGGAAGCAACAATTATGATTACTCCTAAAGGGAATATTCATAAAAATCCTATTATAACCTATAGAGGTTTGCCAATTTATGAGACGGATGATTTTGTTTACGGTTTAGAAGAAGAAATTGAAAAAATAATAAAAACCTTTTCGTTAGGTAGTAAAAAACAAGAGTATAATTTAATTGATGCTCTGAAAATTGTTTGTAGAAAATACTGTAAAGAAAAAACTGGAAAAAAGCCCTTTACAAACATTAACCTAGTAAGAATTTAATTGAATATTCTGATTTAAAAAACATAATAAACAAAATGTACATATCAAAAGCATTTATACCAATTTTAAAAAATAACCCATCCGAAGCAAAGATTAAATCTCACCAATTAATGCTTAGAGTAGGAATGATTAAACAATCTTCAGCTGGTATCTATTCATGGTTACCACTTGGCTTTAAGGTGATGAAGAAAATAGAAAAGATTGTTAGAGAAGAGCAAAATAAAATCGGAGCTCAGGAGATACTAATGCCTACAATTCAATCGAGTGAGATTTGGAAAGAAAGTGGTCGTTATGACGATTATGGTGATGAAATGCTTCGTATTAAAGATCGTCAAAATAGAGAAATGTTATATGGACCAACTAATGAAGAATTGGTTACAGATATATTTAGATCCAGCATTAAATCTTATAAATCATTACCTCAACTTTTATACCATATTCAATGGAAATTTAGGGACGAAGTAAGACCTAGATTTGGAATTATGAGATGTAGAGAATTTTATATGAAAGATGCCTATTCATTTGACGTAAGTGATGAGGATGCAGTTTATTCTTATAATAAATTTTTCCTATCGTATTTAAAAACATTTAAAAGATTAGATCTTACCGCTATACCAATGGCTGCTGATACAGGACCTATTGGAGGAAATCTTTCTCACGAATTTGTTATTTTAGCAGAAACTGGTGAAAGTAAAATTTTTACTGATAAAAGAATTTTTGATTTAGATAGCGAAGGATCTGTAATTGATAGAAAATCATTAGAAGATTTAAGAAAAAAATATGAGCAATTTTATTCTGTTACTGATGAAAAATTCAATAAAGAGGAATTTGAAAAAGAAGTTTTAGAAGAAAATAGATTAATCACCAAAGGTATTGAAGTAGGTCATATTTTTTATTTCGGTGACAAGTATTCAAAACCTTTAAATGCTGCAGTTGATCTACCAGGTGGCAAAAAAGACTTTGTTAAGATGGGATCTTATGGAATTGGTGTATCGAGATTAGTTGGTGCTATTATTGAGGCAAAATATAATGATAAAGAAGAAATAATGAAATGGCCATTTTCTGTTGCACCTTATGAACTTGCTATAATTCCAATGATTAATAAAAATGAAACATCAGCTTTAGACAAAGCAACAAATATATTTAAACATTTTGAAAGTATTAATATTGATACAATCATTGATGACACAGATGAGAACCTTTCATCTAAAATTAAGAAATTTAATCTAATAGGTGTGCCGTATCAAATTATAATAGGAAAAAAATCAGAAGGTGATTTGTTAGAATTTAAGGAAACAGGAAAAGATCCTCAAAACTTAACAATAGATCAAATAACTAAAATTTTAACTGAATTAAAAGTAAAAAATTGATTTCTACATTAGAAAAAGAAATTGCATTTAGATATCTTAAGACCAGAAAAAAAGATGGTTTTTTAAACATTATTTCTATTTTTTCATTTATTGGAATAAGCTTAGGAGTAGCTGTATTAATCATAGTCATGTCTGTAATGAATGGCTTTAGAACAGAACTTATTAACAAAATAGTTGGATTTAATGCTCATGTTACTGTTAAACCATATGAAAATCCAATTAAGATAGAAAAACTAAATGATAATAACTTAAATCTAATTTCAAAAGAGTTGATCTTTAGTAACAATGGAGAAGCAATTGTTATTAATAAAGAATATACAAAAGGCTTAGTTTTAAGAGGATATAATAGTAAAGATTTCCTAAAACTTGATGTGGTTAAAAAAGGAAATCTAATTGGAAATCCAAATCAATTAATAAAAAATTATATATCAATAGGTAAAGAGTTAAGCTTTAATTTAAATTTAAAAGTAGGTGACAAGATATCAATTATGTCCCCAGTAGGTATTGAAACAATTATTGGTAGTTTACCTAAACAAGAAACTTTTATTATTAGTTCAATTTTTGATAGTGGATTAGCTGACTTTGATGCAAATATTGCATTTATTAATCTAACAACTTTAGAGAATTTTTTTAGTTTCCAAAAAGAAGATAGAAATTTAGAGATATACCTTAACAATCCATCAAATATAGAGGCTATTAAGATTCAAATTCAAAAAATATTTGATAATGAATTTGTATATACGTGGTCAGATATGAATAGCTCTCTATTTTCAGCACTAAAAGTTGAAAGAAATGTAATGTTTATAATCTTATCACTTATTATCATTGTAGCTGCTTTTAATATTATTTCGGGACTAACAATTTTAGTTAAAAATAAAACAAGAGAGATAGCTATTTTAAAATCAATTGGAGTATTAAATAAATCTATTACAAAAATATTTTTTTTAATTGGCGTGATTATAGGCACTTCAGCTACTGTATTTGGAATATTTTTGGGTGTAATGTTTTCTTTATATATAGAAAATTTAAGAGAATTTTTAAGTAATACATTTAATATTAGTTTATTTCCAGAAGAAATTTATTTTTTAAGTAAAATGCCTTCTGAAATAAATCCAACCTCAATTTTTATAATTTCAATTTGTTCAATATTTATTACAATTCTTGTATCTATATTTCCAGCCATGAAAGCTTCTCGTTTAGATCCTGTAAAAGGTTTAAAATATGAATAATATTATATCGCTTAACAAAATTTCTAAAACTTTTTTAATAAATAAAAAATTAACTGTCTTAAAAAAAATAAATTATCAATTTAAAAAAGGTAAAATCTATTCTTTAGTCGGTCCCTCTGGTTCTGGCAAATCTACTTTATTAAATATTTTATCATTAATTGACAAACCTACTTTAGGTACCTTAAAAATTGAAAATAAAAATATTGATTTTTCTAACTCTTTAATGAATGATAAAATTAGAGCAAATAAGATTGGTATCATCTATCAGCAAAATAATTTACTTCCAGATTTTACAGCTTTAGAAAATGTGTACCTTGCAAATTTAGCCTTAAATGATAATAAAAAAATAGCTAAAGACAAGGCTATAAATCTTATCAAAAAAATGGGTTTATTTAAAAGAGCAGACCATTATCCATCTGAATTATCTGGTGGAGAAATACAAAGAATAGCAATTGCAAGAGCATTAATTAACAACCCACAAATTATACTTGCAGATGAACCTACCGGTAGTCTTGATCAATCCACTGCAAAAGAAGTTTTTAAAACTTTATATAAATTAAGAAATTCAAATAGAATAATTATCTATGCAACTCATAATAGATTTTTTGCCAATATGGCAGATTGTAAACTAGAAATAATTGATGGTAATATCAAAACTATCAATGCCAGAATCAAATAATCAAAAATTTAATCACCTTAAAGTACATACACAATATTCTATTTGTGAAGGAGCAATTAAAATTGCTGATTTAAAAAATTATTGTAAAGAAAATAAAATACTAAGTTTAGGACTCTCAGACACTTCTAATCTTTGTGGTGCATTAGAATTTGCTGAAAATATATCCAAAGCTGGAACACAACCAATTATAGGAACACAAATTAACTTTAGATATGAAGACACTA
>Ga0315339_1000375_pt1 | contig 59691 bp, 56 predicted proteins | sample ASW17metaG_FD_204514 | JGI IMG/M metagenome (GOLD analysis project Ga0315339, IMG submission 204514) | Ammonia-oxidizing marine archaeal communities from Pacific Ocean, United States - ASW #17 | ecosystem: Environmental > Aquatic > Marine > Oceanic | place: USA: California | collected 2016-12-05 | reverse complement strand
TCTGCACGAGACCGAACATCTGGCGATTCAGCGACCATCCGATTCTTGAATCGCAAAGCGATCCCCAAGTCCAGGAAAATCCGCTAAAAATCACGAAGCCGGGAAACAACCTGGGCAGTTACCAATAATTTAAAGAACTAGATGGCGGCAAGCTCGTCCGCGACTCTTTCGACATCGCTGTTTATCTGGAGGAGAATTATCCGGAGCGGCCGTCGCTGTTCCGTGGCAAGGGTGGCGAGCACCATGCCCGTCTGATCGAGAGCTGGACGCTTACGTCACTGAATTCTTCTCTGATCCGGCTGATCGTCAAGGATATCCACGACCAGCTCGACGACGTCGACAAACCGTATTTCCGGCAAAGCCGGGAGCAACGGCTCGGCGGGCCGCTCGAGGATATCCAGGCCGGCCGTGAGACGCGGATTGAAGAGTTCCGGCAAGAGCTGGTACCACTCCGCCACATGCTTGGCCGCCAAAGCTTTGTCGGCGCCGCCGCGCCGCTATTTGGCGACTACATTGTGTTTGGTGTGCTCCAATGGGCGCGGATCGTCAGCCCGGCAGTTCTTCTTGCCGCTGACGATCCGGTTACCGACTGGTTTGGCCGCTGCCTCGATCTTTATGACGGTATGGGGCGAAAAATGTACGCGGCGGAATGAAGTTGCCGCCGACAACATAGAGCGCGGACGATCGAGACTTTATAGTCAGGGCGGCATCTCAATTTACATTGAAGCGCCGCCCTCAATTTATACGAGATCAATCAAGATCGAAGCGGTCAAGATTCATCACCTTGGCCCACGCTGAAACAAAATCTTCCACAAAGGTCTGACGGGAATCGTCGGAGGCGTAAACTTCGGCGATGGCCCGCAGCTGAGAGTTGGAACCGAAGACGAGGTCGACGGCGGTGCCGGTCCATTTTAGATCGCCACTAACCTGATCGCGCCCCTCGTAGACATCCTTTGACGAGGAAGACGCTTGCCATTTGGTCCCCATACCGAGCAGGTTTACGAAGAAATCATTGGTCAATTTCTCCGGCTGCTTGGTGAAGACGCCATGGTCGGAGCGCCCAACATTTGTATTGAGGACACGCATGCCGCCAATGAGAACCGTCATCTCCGGAGCCGTTAGGGTGAGCATGTGCGCGCGATCCACCAAAAGCTCCGCTGTCGAGCGCCGGTGACCGTTTCCGAGATAATTGCGGAACCCGTCCGCGGTTGGTTCGAGAACGGCAAATGAGTCCACGTCGGTTTGTTCCTGCACGGCGTCCGTGCGACCCGGCGAGAAGGGAACCTGCACGTCGTGACCAGCATCTTTGGCAGCTTTCTCGATGGCAGCGCACCCGCCCAGAACGATCAAATCTGCCAATGAGACCAATTTGCCGTTCGATTGCGATGCATTGAACGCCTTCTGGATGTTCTCCAAGGACTGCAACACCGTTCCCAATTCGGCCGGTTGATTGACTGCCCAATCTTTTTGCGGGGCGAGCCTAATACGCCCGCCATTCGCCCCGCCGCGCTTATCGGTGCCTCGGAACGTCGACGCCGACGCCCAGGCGGTTGAGACCAATTGGGAGATGGACAATCCTGAGCCAAGAATTTGATCCTTCAGCGCCCTGATGTCTGCGTCGCCAATCAATTCATGTGAGACAACGGGAACCGGGTCTTGCCACAATTGCGGTTCCGGCGGCACCAACGGACCGAGACACCGCGTTACCGGGCCCATGTCGCGATGGGTCAGCTTGTACCAGGCCTTGGCAAAAGCGTCGGCGAACTCGGCCGGATTCTCGTGAAAGCGCTTCGAGATTGGTGCGTAGATCGGGTCCATTCTAAGCGCCATATCCGTCGTAAACATAATTGGAGTGGTGCGCTTCGACGGATCGTGGGCATCGGGCACGAGGCCTGCCGCGTTGGGATCGGTCGGGATCCATTGCTGGGCACCGGCAGGGCTTTTCGTCAGATCCCAATCATAGCCGAACAACGTGTCGAAATAGCTATTATCCCACTGGATCGGGGTCGGGGTCCAAGCCCCTTCCAGCCCGCTACCGATCGCATCGCCACCCTTGCCGCTGCCAAAGCTGTTCTGCCAGCCAAGGCCCTGCTCTTCGATACTGGCACCTTCCGGTTCGGGGCCGACATGCCCGTCTGGATTGGCGGCACCATGCGCCTTGCCAAAGGTATGCCCGCCAGCGATGAGTGCGACTGTCTCTTCGTCGTTCATGGCCATACGCGCGAACGTTTCGCGAATGTCTTTTGCCGCGGCAAGCGCACTCGGCTCGCCATTCGGCCCTTCCGGATTTACATAGATCAACCCCATCTGAACGGCGCCGAGCGGTTTTTCGAGATCCCGGTCGCCGCTGTAGCGCTCGTCGGCGAGCCACTCGTCCTCAGGACCCCAATAAATATCCTCTTCCGGCTCCCAAACGTCCTCGCGTCCTCCGGCGAAACCGAGCGTCTTGAATCCCATTGACTCCAAGGCGCAATTACCAGCGAAGATCATCAGATCGGCCCAGGAGATTTTCTGGCCGTATTTCTGCTTGATCGGCCAAAGTACGCGGCGCGCTTTGTCGAGGTTTACGTTATCGGGCCAACTGTTCAGCGGGGCGAAGCGCATCGTTCCTGAGGCCCCGCCACCACGGCCATCGCCGATCCGGTAGGTGCCGGCGCTGTGCCACGCCATTCGGATGAAGAGCGGTCCGTAATGTCCATAATCGGCCGGCCACCAGTCCTGCGATGTCGTCATCGCCGCATCGATGTCCTTTTTCAGGGCATCCAAATCGAGACCGTCGAACTCTTCAGCGTAGTTGAACGTCCCGCCCATGGGATTGGACAAGGAAGAGTTCTGGTGGAGAATCTTCAGGTTCAACTGATTTGGCCACCAGTGTTGGTTCGACATGGTCCCAACCGCTGTGTGACTATTTGGTCCGCCCAAAGCCGGGCATTTGCTTTCGCTCGCCATGTTTCTACCACTCGTGTTTTTGCATTGTTGCCTTGTCCGGAAAACAAGGATCAAGAATCGGAACTGATTATCTACCTCCCCTTCGGCGAGGTGGCTACCGGCAAAAACACCGATTGGCGAAACTTTGCAGGCGCCGCCTCTCCGGCCAAAGACCGTGTTTGCCGGAAATATGGCGCCACAAGCGGCCTTGTCCGCACCCTAGGTCCCGGCTATACACCGGCCAACCCCATAAGAACCAAGGAACAAGCAATGGCCGTCGAGCGTACTTTTTCGATGATCAAACCCGATGCGACCAAACGAAATTTGACCGGGAAGATCGTCGCCAAGCTGGAAGAAGCCGGCCTTCGGGTCATTGCATCAAAGCGCGTGTGGATGAGCCGGCGCCAGGCCGAGGGATTTTACGCCGTCCACAAGGGGCGCCCCTTTTTCGACGAGCTTTGCGATTTCATGTCATCCGGCCCGACGATCGTTCAGGTACTTGAAGGCGAAAACGCAATCCAGAAGAACCGTGACGTGATGGGCGCAACCAATCCGGCGGAGGCGGCACCCGGCACGATCCGCAAGGAATTTGCCAGCTCAATCGGCGAAAATTCGGCGCACGGATCCGACGCGCCCGAGACGGCTGCCGAGGAAATCGCATACTGGTTCGCCGAAACCGAGATCGTCGGCTAGCCGCACCAAGATCAGGCCGATTTGAGACGGCCGGCCTCAATGCTTATTGTGCGGCTGCTTTTCATACTGACATAACCAAGCGAAGTCGGGCTCGTAACAGGGAGGCTAGATGCGCCAATGTTCACGGCCACCAAAGATAAAGCGCTGCAGACAACGACAACCGGCGCGCTACCGCGACCGAGTTGGTACACGGAAAATCTCCGCGGTCAGCCCTTATCGCGCGGGTTTTCGCGGGGCGCTTATCGCGAACAACATTTTGATTGCCTGGCTGCCAATGTTGCCGCTCAGCATCGTGCCGGTATCGACATTATGGTCGACGGCGATACGCGCCTCGATGACGATGTCGCCGGCAGGAGCTGGGTAGCCTACGCCTGCGAGCGCATCGAGGGGATCGGCGAGCCCAGGATTGAAGTGCAGCCGGCGGGCTTTATGGCCGACAAACAACCCGGCGACATCATGTGGGAGGTGATCGAGACCCGCATGACACCGCCGGTAACCGGCCCGATCGGAGCAACACGGCTTGAGCTTGACCGGGCATATCGGGCGATGGCCGGGATGACCGACCGACCGGTCAAGATAGGCTCTGTTTCGGCCCAGATCCTGGCTTTGATGTTGGCCAATGAACACTACCCGGACAGGATTGAACTTTTGAATGCTCTGTCGACGGCGTTGAACCGCGAATATCATGCATTAGCCGATGCCGGAGCGCCTATCGTTCAAATTGAAGAACCGTCAGTCCATCAGGTCGTCAATGACCCGAATGCCGAGATCGCGCCTGAACATTGGGTCGAGGCATTCAACCGCGAAGCTGCGGGGCTGCGCGATCGGTGCGAGGTCTGGTGCCATACCTGCTGGGGAAGCCCCGCGGCACAGCGTGTTGCCAACCGTGATTTCTCATACGAACGCGCTTTGCCTTTTTTCAACAGCTTCGATGTCGACGTGCTGACCTTCGAAGGTGCCGCCAATCGTGGCGCCGATTTGGCCGCTATCGGTTCACAAATTTCGAAGGAAAAGAAAATTGCGCTTGGTGTTGTAAGCCACAGAACTTTGCAGATCGAGCAGCCGCAAGAGGTTGCCGAATTGATCCGAAAAGCGCTCAAGCACATCGAACCTGAACGGCTAATCCTGACCAGCGATTGTGGATTTGGCCGTCAGGCGATGAGCCGAATGCACGCCTTCTACAAGATGGTTGCGCTGGTTCGTGGCACCAATATCGTTCGTAAAGAGCTCGGTCTTGCCGAGACCTATGTGCCAGCAACGGACCCCAATCTCTCAATGGTGCCGATCGCGTAAACAGAGATTATCGACACATTCGCTCAGGAATCATCCGAGCGTTGCAGCGGACCAACGCGCGGCTTCGACACGCTAATCCTTCTTCCATCGATTGGTCGCGATATCATCCTCGGCCTTCGCCGCGACCCATGACCCGGTCTCGCCTTTCGCGGCGTGTTCCTTTTTCCAGAAAGGGGCGCGTGTCTTCATAAAATCCATGAGAAATTCAGCCGCTCCGAGGGCCGCTTGACGATGCGATGATGCGGTGACGACCAGCACAATATTTTCGCCGGGCGCGATGCGTCCATGGCGATGAATGACGGTAATTGCGGTGACGGGCCAGCGGTTCGCGGCATCTTTTGCAATGCGTTCAATTTCGGCCTCGGCCATGCCGGGATAGTGCTGAAGTTCCAGGGCGGCAAGTCTCCCGTCCTCGTCGCGGCAAATACCGCTAAAGGTGGCAATCGCGCCGACATCGTGACTATCGGCCCGGACGCGCTCGACCTCGGCGGCGAGGTCGAAGTCCTCGGCTTGAATACGCACGGTCACGGGGATCATCGGTCCCGATCCCTCAGCCGCCGGTCATCGGTGGAAACAATGCCACTTCGCGAACGCCGGTGATCGGTGCCTGGCGGTCGGCGTGGACGCGATCAAGTGCGACGCGGATCGCCCGCGGTTCGCCAAGCGCGTGCTCGTATTCAGGGCCGCGTTCCTTCAGCCAGTCTAGAAGTTCACCGACCGTCGCCACGCCGCTCGGTGGATCGAGCTCTTCGTCGGTTCGGCCGATACGCTCGCGAACCCAGGCGAAATACAAAAGCTTCACTCGTCCTCCGATATCAGATGGCCGAGCCCGGCGCGAAGATAATCATAGCCCGTATAGACGGTGATCAGTGCCGAAACCCACAGGAGAAGAAGGCCGATATAGGAAACATAGGGAACAATACGGTCGCCGGCCGGCCCGCAGAGCAGGAAACCGAGCGCCACCATCTGCATCACCGTTTTCCATTTTGCCAGTTGAGAAACCGGGACGCGAACGTGAACTTCGGCAAGAAACTCGCGAAGTCCCGACACCAGAATTTCACGCGACAGAATGATGATCGCGGCGATCAGCGACCATTCGCCGATCGTGAAGTCGGAGACGAGAAGGAGGATTGTTATCGCAACGAGAAGTTTATCGGCGATCGGGTCGAGCATCCGACCGAGAGCCGATTGCTGTTGCCACATGCGGGCGAGATAGCCGTCGAGCCAGTCTGTCACGCTCGCTGCGACGAAGACGAAAAGGGCGAGCCAACGACCGACATCGCCCCAGACGTGGAACAGGATGACCATCGCTGGAATAGCCGCGATGCGCCCATAGGTGAGGATATTGGGCAGCGATAGTGGCTGCATTCCTTGGCCGGAAGCGATTGGGAAAGGTCGAGATTCGTCCATTATCCGCTTGCGCTCAACAAATCGTCCGTTTCGGTCCTGCCTTTTATCCGATTACAATTCGAATCACGATAACCTTACCGTGATTTATCATTTTTCGGTATTTCCTTCGAAAATCCGCGCAGCCATCTTCATGCTAAAACCATTTCGCCACATCGTCCATGCTGCCGGCTATTCAATTGCCGGGCTTATATATTTGCTGCGCAACGAATCTGCCGCGCGTATCGAACTCGCTGCTGTCATCGTAGCGCTTTTCTGGTTCGTTGTCCTCGACCGTCCGCTTTCGAATTATCTGATACTTCTCGTTCTTGGTTGTGTTCTCTTCAGCATCGAGGCGCTGAACACGGCGATCGAGGCGGTGGTCGACAAGGTCTCGCCCGAGCAGTCACAGTTTGCCAAGACGGCCAAGGATCTGGGTTCAACCGCCGTGTTCTTCATCCTCGCCGCCAGTGGCCTCTATATTGCGGCTGTGACGGCGGACGCCTTCGGGCTGATCGCGCTTGTTGCAATCTGAATTACCCGCTCTGTTCGTGGAAATAATCGTAGATGGCGCTGGCCATCTCATTTGAAATCCCATCGACGGCAATGAGGTCTTCGACACTGGCGCGACCAACGGCCTTGGCGGAACCGAAATGGCGCAAAAGTGCACGCTTGCGGATCGGACCGATGCCTTCGACATCATCGAGCGGATTGCGGGTGATATCGGATTTACGCCGCGCCCGGTGAGACCCGATTGCGAAGCGGTGCGCCTCGTCGCGTAGCCGTTGTACAAAATAAAGCACTGGATCGCGCGGCGGCAAATTGAAAGGCTGGCGCCCGGCCATATAGAAAGTTTCGCGGCCGGCGTCGCGTTCGGGGCCTTTGGCAATTCCAATGAGCGGCAAGTCCGAGATGCCAAGTTCAGCCAGCACCTCGGTTGCAATACTAAGCTGACCGCGTCCACCGTCGATGAGAACCACATCCGGCCAAGGCCCGATCGTCTCGTCGTCGCGATCGGCCGAAACGCGCTGGCCGGCCTCTCGCATGAGGCGCGCGAAACGGCGGGACAGAACTTCGCGCATCATCGCGTAATCGTCGCCGGGAGCGAGGTCCTGCGAGCGGATGTTGAACTTTCGGTATTGGCCCTTCACGAAGCCGTCTGGCCCGGCGACTATCATCGCGCCAACCGCGTTGGTGCCCATAATGTGGCTGTTGTCGTAAACCTCGACGCGCCGTGGCGGGTCGCTTAGCCCGAACAGTTCAGCGACGCCGGCGAGCAGCGTTTTTTGGGCCGACGCTTCCGCCAGTTCGCGGCCGAGTGCCTCGCGGGCATTGGCAAGCCCATGATCGACAAGTTCTTTCTTTTCTCCGCGGCGGGGCACGGTAATTTCGACCTTAAAATTACTGCGTTGTGACAGCGCTTCGGCAAGAAGGTCGCGCTCGTCAATTTCGTGCGACAGGAGGATGAGCCGTGGAGCCGGCTTGTCGTCGTAAAACTGGGAGAGGAATGCGCCGAGCACTTCGGCCGGCCCGAGGCTCTTGTCGGCACGCGGAAAATAAGCCCGGTTGCCCCAGTTTTGCCCGGTGCGAAAAAAGAAAACCTGGATACATGTTCGCCCGCCCTCGTTATGCGCGGCAAAGAGATCTGCCTCATTGACGGTTCTTGGATTGATGCCCTGGTGAGACTGGATGTGAGAAAGCGCGGCGATACGATCGCGATAGACAGCGGCCGTCTCGAAGTCGAGCCGGTCGGAGGCTTGCTCCATTTGGCGAGCAAGATCGGTGTGTACCGCCCGGCTCTTTCCGGAAAGGAAATTCTTCGCCTCGCCGACCAGACCGGCATAATTCTCAACCGAAATTTCACCGGTGCATGGCGCCGAGCAGCGCTTGATCTGGAAGAGAAGGCATGGGCGCGTCCGGCTTTCAAAGACCGCGTCCGAGCACGAGCGAATGAGGAATGCACGTTGCAGCGCACTAATCGTGCGTCCGACGGCACCGGCCGAGGCGAACGGACCAAAATAATTTCCACTGCGGCTTCGTGCGCCACGGTGCTTGGCGATCATCGGCGCGGGGTGGTCGCCGGTAACAAGAATATAGGGAAACGATTTGTCGTCGCGCAGAAGGACGTTGAATCGCGGACGCAACCGCTTGATGAGATTTGCTTCCAGCAGAAGCGCCTCGGTCTCTGTCTTGGTCGACACGAACTCCATCGTCGCGGTCTGATGGATCATGCGCATCAGCCGGCCCGACTGGCCGGCAAGCCTGGTATAACTTTGCACGCGCTTCTTGAGGTTCCGTGCCTTGCCGACGTATAAAACGCCGCCCTTCAAATCGATCATCCGATAGACGCCAGGCGCATTCGGCAGGCGCTTTACGAAGCCACCGATTATTTCGGCGCCGGAGCGCGGGCGGTCGCTTGTCGCGGCGCCGGCTGGTGGATCGCCAGAAGTTTCAACCATCGTCTACTCGTCGTATTCAGCCGTGTCCGGCGCCTCGTTTATCGGATGCCTGGAATTTGGATCCACCGCGTGCGGCAGGCCTTTCGATCGACTTCGTTGCACTTCCGGTATTCGAGATCCTTGGTCAGGCAAATCCTGACATCGGCAAGCCGACGCTCCTTGCATGTAATCGCGATCCCGCCGGATTGAAGTCCTGGATTGGCGGTCACAAAGGCTGCTTCGATTGCTTCCGGATTGCGTACAACATCAAGCCCCAATTCAGCGTAGTTTTCCGGGATCGAGACCTTGGTAAAGGCTCGGCGCAATAGGTCAAAATAGGTGCTCTGTTCGAGCCCGGAGCAAATACCGTGTTTTTTCCATTGATGTTGGATGAGGCCGGCGCTCGGTGTGACGTCGATGATTTTTTCCACCGTTGCATTCGGCACGCGGCTACTCAATCGACTGCGGCAATATTCCGGGTAGCCGGTTTCATATTGGGGCCACAGGCCGTGGGCGATGAAGCCATGCCGTTCGACGCCGCATTGCGTGGTGTCGGTTGAACCAGTTCTGGCGCAATAGCTTGGCGACCAGGAAAGGGCGAGCACGTAGAAATCGAAGTCACCAGCCGTATCGTCAGCCATAACGATCAATGGCGCGACTGCGGTAAGAAGAATGGCGATAGCGACGCGGATCATCGACGGTTTCCTATGTTGATATCACTTGGATGATGGGGCGGCCGCGCTCTATCGGTCAAGGTCGGGCGGTCTATTCGTCGGCAATAATTTCGATCGTTTTTCCTCCGTCCGGCCCATCGGCGAGATGAGGCCAGAGCCCGCTAAGGAGGGCGTTCAGCGTTTCGTTGAATTTCCACGGCGGATTACAAATTATCAGCCCTGTCCCATTGAACCGGCCAGTAGTCGTACGGTCGCGCACGAATAGCTCGGCCCGAAGGAGGCGAGGAATGCCGGTTCGCGCCAGGTTCTCACGGAAGTCGTCGATGGCCACAAGATTCTTGACCGGATACCACAATGCATAGATTCCGGTTGGCCAGCGCCGATGTGCCGCTGCCAGACCGGAAACCAGCCTGTCGAAGTCGTCGCGTTCTTCGAAAGGTGGATCGACGAGAACGATGCCGCGTCGCTCCCGTGGCGGGACGAAGGAACCCAGCGCCAGCCAACCGTCGAGCAATATCGTCTTAACGTGAGTGTCGCCGGCAAAACGATCGCGAAGCGATGCCGCGTCTTGCGGATGGAGTTCGACCGCCGTCAGCCTGTCCTGCGGTCTCAAGAGTTGTCGCGCGATCCACGGGGAACCGGGATAGCGGGTCAGAGCGCCACCGCCATTTGCCTTGGTCAGAATCGCCAAATAGGGTTTCAGTAGCGCATCGAGCGCGGGGTCGAGCGTTCGCGTCGTAAGTCGCCCGATACCCTGTCGCCATTCACCGGTCCGGCTTGCCGCGTCGCCTGTGAGATCATAAAGTCCAGCCCCGGCGTGGGTATCGATAATTCGAAATGCCGCCTCTTTTTCCTTTAACCGCTCGATCAGAAGTGCCAGGACCGCGTGCTTGACGACGTCCGCAAAATTGCCGGCATGGAAGGCGTGTCGGTAGTTCATGGACAACTCGTTGCCATTGGCACGGTTTCAGGCCAAGTGATAATTGTCGTCATCGGGAGTTTTTGAGCATGAAAATTGGTCTTTTTACCTTCGCGGATCTTACCCATGATCCACGGACGGGGGAGAGCGCGGGATATCAGCAACGCATTCGCGAAGTTATCGATGCGGCCAAAATGGCCGACAAATTGGGGTTCGCGGTGTTTGGTGTCGGTGAACATCATCGGCTTGATATGGCGATTTCGTCACCAGCGGTCGTGCTCGCCGCGATCGCCGCGGAGACAAAGAATGTCCAGCTGACAAGCACGGTCACCATTCTTCCGACGCTCGATCCGGTGCGTGTCTTCCAGGATTTTGCCACTCTCGATCTGGTTTCAGACGGGCGCGCGGAAATGACTGTTGGACGCGGCGCTTTTGTCGAGTCTTTTCCGCTCTTCGGATGCGACGTTGCCGATTACGACGAGCTTTTTGCCGTGAAGCTAGACCTATTGATGAAATTAAATGCAGCCGAGCGCGTCACTTGGCGAGGCAAGTTTCGAACGCCGCTCAGCGATTCTGAAATTTCGCCACGCCCGGTAAACGGAAAACTACCAATTTGGCTGGGGGTTGGCGGTACGCCGGAGAGTGCCGTACGCGCCGGCAGACTTGGCCTGCCTCTGACGCTTGCCAACATCACACAGCCGCCGGCAAAGTTTGCACCCCAGATCGACTCTTACCGACAAGCAGGTGCCGATGCTGGTCACGACCCAAAGTCGCTAGAGGTCGCGATCGCCGGTCATCTATATATTCATAAGGACTCACAAACTGCTCGGGATGAATTCTATCCCCATTATGCCGCGTATTTTCGCGATCACGCCGTCAAGGGCAGATATGCGATGGAAATACCCCAGGAAGAATTTGACAGGCGCGCGGCGCCAGACGGGCCGCTTTATGTCGGCAGCCCACAGGAGATTATTGACAAGATTGAGAGAGGCCGCGAATTCTTTCATCACGACCGTTATCTCGGTCAACTCGACCTCGGGGGGTTGCCTTATGCAAGGGTCGCGGAGGCGATCGAGCTTCTCGCCGACAAGGTATTGCCTGCGGTGCAGGACAAGTGATGAGGCTTGACCAAGGCGTCAGCGCTACCGATTTTATGTGGTAGGCAGTGAGTTGACACCGGTGGTCAACGAGTCGACGCTGAGCCAATGAATCAACCATTCTCTCCAAAAATCGGTTATTCCGCTTGCCCTCATGATTGTCCATCGACCTGCGCTCTCGAGGTCGAAATGTTGGACGAACGCACGATCGGACGGGTGCATGGCGACAAGAGTCACGACTACACGGCGGGCGTCATTTGCGCCAAGGTCGCGCGCTATTCCGAGCGCATCCACAATCCCGATCGTCTCGTCCATCCGTTACGGCGTAAGGGCGGGAAGGGTAATTCCGACTGGCGTGATGGCAGCGCCTGGCAGCGGATCAGCTGGGACGATGCGCTCGATATAGTCGCGGAACGGTTTGTCAGCGCGGTCGCTGAACACGGATCGGAGGCGGTTTGGCCCTATTTCTATGCAGGCACGATGGGGCAGGTGCAGCGTGACGGTATTCATCGGCTGCGTCACGCGGGACGCTATTCCGGCCAGTTCGATACGATCTGCACCAACCCGTCCTGGACTGGTTATATCGCCGGAACCGGACGGTTAGCCGGCCCCGATCCACGCGAGATGGCGGTCTCGGATTGTGTCGTGATCTGGGGAACCAATGCCGTCTCGACCCAGATTAACGTCATGACGCACGCGACCAGGGCGCGCAAGGAACGCGGTGCCCGGATTGTGGTAATCGATATCTATCACAACGAGACAATGAAGCAGGCCGATCTGGCGCTTTGCCTGAGGCCCGGCACCGATGCGGCACTTGCCTGCGCAGCCATGCATGTCCTGTTTCGCGATGGCTATGCCGACCGCGAGTATCTTGAAAAATTTACCGACGTTCCCCATGAGCTTGAGGCGCATTTGGCGACCAGGACGCCTGAATGGGCGGCCGCGATTACCGGCCTGTCAACCGATGAGATCGAAGCTTTCGCCAAACTGATTGGCGAGCGCCGGCGCACATTTTTTCGACTTGGTTACGGCTTTGCCAGATCGAGAAACGGGGTCGTTTCGATGCATGCAGCCGCCTCAATCGCTGCTATCACCGGGGCTTGGCAGTATGAAGGCGGCGGTGCTTTTCATAACAATGGCGCGATTTACGACCTCGACAAGAGCATGGTCGAAGGGCACGATTTGCGTGATCCGACAATACGTCTTCTCGACCAATCCCGAATTGGCGCGATCCTTTGCAGCGAGCCAGAGGTGCTTCTCGGCGGTCCGCCGGTCAAGGCGATGCTGGTCCAGAACACCAATCCGGTTTCGGTTGCGCCGGAGCAGGACAAGGTCAAGCGCGGTTTCGCGCGCGACGACCTCTTTGTCTGCGTGCATGAGCAAATCATGAGCGAGACCGCCGCAATGGCCGATATCGTTCTACCGGCGACAATGTTCATGGAGCATGATGATATCTACAAGGGCGGTGGTCACCAATATATCATGCACGGACCGAAATTGATCGAACCGCCGGGTGAATGTCGATCGAATCATTCCGTGCTTGCCGGTTTGGCAACCCGGTTGGGATTGGAACATCCTGGTTTCACCATGAGTGAGCGCGAGCATATCGACTGGATGCTTCGCCATTCCGGGCGAGGCACACTGGCTGAGTTGGAAGAGAAGCGCTGGATCGACTGTCAGCCTGATTTTAGGCGCGCTCACTATCTCGATGGTTTCAATTATCCGGACAAGAAATTTCGTTTCAAGCCGGACTGGACGACAGTCGACGCGCCGAATAATGGCCCCATGGGTCCGTGGCAGGTGCTGCCGTCGCTGCCCGATTACTGGCCATCGATCGAAGAGGCCAACGAAAACCATCCCTTCCGGCTGGCGACCTCGCCCTCGCGCTCCTTTCTCAATACGTCATTCAACGAAACCCCATCCGGACGAAAGAAGGAGCGCGGCCGGCCGGAAGTGATGATTCATCCCGACGATGCCAATGAGCAAAACATTGCAGATGGTGCTCTCGTTCGCATGGGCAATAAGCGCGGCACGGTTACACTTCATGCGCGATATTTTGACGGGTTAAAGCACGGGGTATTGATTGCCGAGGGCATCTGGCCGAATGCGTCATACCCCGACGGTCGCGGCATCAACACGCTGACCGGCGCCGATCCGGTGGCGCCCTATGGTGGCGCCGCATTTCACGATAACCGAGTGTGGATCAAACCTGTCTAGCCAAACAACGGTGAGATAACCGTCTGAGCCGGCGTCTCTTGCGGTGGATCGTCGACGACCACGCGCTCATCGACAATGCGAATACTGTCATCGGCGACCATGGACAATGCGAGCGGGTAGATGCGGTGTTCGGCGGTCAGCACCCGCTCGGCGAGCGTGTCGGGCGTATCGCCAAGAAGCACCGGTACGGCCGCCTGCATGATGATCGGCCCGCTATCGACCTCGGCTCGAACCAAATGCACGGTGCAGCCATGGATCTTGACGCCAGCGGCAATTGCCTTGGCGTGGGTCTCCAGGCCCGGGAAAAGCGGCAGGAGCGAGGGATGAATGTTGATCAGCCGGTCGCGCCAGGCATTGACGAAATCGGCAGTCAGCACGCGCATGAAGCCGGCGAGGCAGACCAGTTCAATTCCGGCGCTTTTTAGTGTGGTATCGAGGGCGGCGTCGAACGCTTCGCGTGACTTGTGCTCCCTTGAGTTGACAACGGCCGTGCCAATACCGTCCTCCCTTGCCCGGTCGAGACCTTGGGCATCGGGCCGGTTCGCAAGGACAAGGGCAATTTCGGCCGGATAGTCCGTTGCCCGCGCCGCTTCAATCAGCGCCGCCATGTTGGAGCCTCGCCCGGAAATCAGGATCGCCACTTTGCGGCGGGCCATCACGCGCCTTGCAGGTCGAGTTGGCCGTCGAAGACCATTGCCTCGCCGGTGCGCGCCTCGATGACGCCAAGTTCAATCACGATCTCACCATCGGCGGTAAGAATGTCCGTGATCGCATCGGCCTTTGATGCGTCGGCGACGATCGCCATCCCGATCCCGCAATTAAACGTTCGCAGCATCTCGGTCTCCGCGATAGCGCCGATTTGCGCGAGCCAGCTGAAGACCGGCAGCAGCGTAATTCGCGAAAGATCAACACGCCCGGCAAGTGACGCCGGCAGGACACGGGGAACGTTTTCGGTCAGTCCTCCACCGGTAATGTGGGCAAGACCCTTGATCGCGCCGGTCTGGCGGATAACGTCGAGCAGCGGCTTCACATAAATACGCGTTGGCTCCATAAGTGCGGCCCCAAGTGTCATTGCGCTATCAAACGGAGCAGGGGCCTCTAAAGCAATCGCCGATCGCTCGACCAGCTTGCGAACCAGCGAAAAGCCGTTCGAATGGATGCCGGAGGAGGTGAGGCCAAGCAGCCGATCGCCGGGTGCGATGTTGGATCGCGGCAAGACCTGGCCACGTTCGACGGCGCCGACAGCGAAGCCGGCGAGGTCGAAATCCTTGCCCGCATAAAGGCCGGGCATTTCGGCGGTCTCACCGCCAATCAGTGCGGCGCCGGCGATCCCGCATCCCTCTGCAATGCCGGCGATGATCCGCGCGGCGGCGCTAGGGTCGAGCTTTCCCGTTGCCAGATAATCGAGGAAAAAAAGCGGCTCGCCACCCTGGACGACCAGATCGTTGACGCACATGGCGACGAGATCAATGCCGATCGTGTCGAGGACACCGGTCTCAATGGCAATCTTGAGTTTGGTGCCAACGCCATCGGTTGCCGCAATCAGGATCGGGTCGGAATAGCCAGCCCGAGCAAGATCGAAGAGACCGCCGAAGCCGCCAAGTGCGGTATCCGCACCGGGCCGCTGCGTCGCCTTTGCCAGCGGTTTGATCGCTTCGACAAGTGCATTGCCGGCGTCGATATCAACACCGGAATCGGCATAAGACAGCGGAGCGGACCCTGGCAATTGTTCCGATGTCATTGAAGAATCCGCACCTCCCTATACAACATCACAAACGGCAAAGCCGGGTCGATTGCAAGCCGTTAAGATTGTTGTGTTCTGATAATATCGGTCTCTGGTACCGTGACACGCAGCCCCATCTGTCTACAAGGCGCGCGTGCTAGGTACCTGATCATTCGTGCAAGGCCATTACATGAGAGTCCTGGTACTTGGAAGCGGTGTTATCGGCGTCACTGCCGCCTTCTACCTTGCCGAGGCCGGACACGAGGTCGAAGTTATCGACCGGCAGCCGGGGCCGGGGTTGGAGACAAGCTACGCCAACGCCGGCGAGATTTCGCCCGGCTATGCTTCGCCATGGGCCGGACCGGGTGTCCCGGCAAAGGCGATCAATTGGCTGCTCATGCGACATGGGCCGCTGGTCTTGCGACCGCGCTTCGATCCGGCCATGTGGATCTTCCTGCTGAAAATGCTGAGAAACTGCACATCGGCGCGATACGCAATCAACAAGTCCCGAATGCTTCCTCTCGCCCGCTACAGCCGCGATTGCCTGCGTGAACTTCGTGCCGCCACCGGCATCAGCTATGACGAGCGGTCGCGGGGGACTTTGCAGCTTTTTCGAAGCGGGAAACAGCTCGCCGACACCGCCCGGGATATTGCGATCCTTCGTCAGTTCGGCGTTCCCTACGAAGTCCTCGATCCGGCCGGCTGCATTGCCGCTGAACCGGCGCTTGCCTTCGTCCGAGAAAAGATCGCCGGCGGTCTTCGACTTCCCGACGACGAAACCGGCGACTGCCAGATGTTCACCGAGAGGCTTTCGGTGCTTGCCGAAGAACGCGGCGTACGGTTCCGATTTTCCACTCTCGTCGAGGGCGTCGCTACGGCCGGCGATCGCGTCACCGGCGTTTTGACCAGCGCCGGGTCAGTGAGTGCCGATGCCTATGTCGTTGCGCTCGGCAGCTATTCGCCGCAACTTCTGCGGCCTATTGGCATCCCGATCTCGGTCTATCCGGTGAAGGGTTACTCACTAACAGTGCCGATCGCCGAAGCGGACCGCGCGCCGGTCTCGACGGTTATGGATGAGACCTACAAGGTTGCAATCACGCGCCTCGGCGGCCGCATTCGGGTTGGCGGAATGGCGGAAGTCTCCGGCTACGATCTAACGCTGCGGTCGGCCCGGCGCGCAACGCTGGAACATTCGCTGAATGATTTGTTTCCCGGTGCCGGAGGCTCGCCGGCAGCCAGTTTCTGGTGTGGACTAAGGCCGATGACCCCGGACGGACCACCGCTGATTGGCGCGACGCGCCTTGCCAACCTTTATCTCGATACGGGTCATGGCACGCTTGGTTGGACGATGGCGTGTGGATCTGGCCGGGTCATTGCGGATCTTGTCTCGGGAAGAACACCGGAGGTCGATCTCGCCGGTCGCGCCGGCGGCTGATCCGCCGAATTTCGAAGGAGCGCTTGGCTTTCCTGTCTCGCGGTGGCAAACCTATTGCGTCCGATTGCCCGTTAAGGGCAGCGAGAGGAGGGGCAGCCCCGGGTCTGACGTGACAATCCCCAATTTCATCACAATTGGCCGGCTTTTTCTGGTGCCGCTGATAATCTGGCTGCTCGTTTCCGGAGAGCCAGCGCTGGCATTCTGGGTCTTTATCGTCGCCGGCGTTAGCGATGGCGTGGATGGATTCATCGCGCGCCAGTTCAACCAACGCTCGCAGTTGGGAACTTATCTCGACCCGCTCGCCGACAAGGCTCTCCTTGTCTCGATATATGTGACCTTCGCTATTCTGGGAGAACTTCCCGTCTGGCTTGCGATCCTTGTTGTCAGTCGCGACCTCCTGATCGTCAGCGGTGTATTGCTTGCCGGCATGCTCGGCCGACCGATCGCAATGAGCCCGCGCATTATCAGTAAGACAAATACGGTAGCACAGATCCTGCTGGCCTCTATTGTCCTGGCCGATCAGGGATTTTCATTGAACCTTGTTGACGTGACAAGCGCGCTTGTTGTTCTGGTCGGTTTGCTAACACTAGCCTCGGCCGGGCTGTATGTAGTCGACTGGGTCCGGCACATGGGCACCGGCGAGGCGGCGCCTGGTGCGCCACCAAGCGCGGACACCAGGCCATGACCACGGGGCGGCAAGCGATTTTCTGGGTGATAGCGTTGGTCGCCCTGAGTGTTTTCCTGCTCGTCTTTAGTGAAATCCTTCTGCCTTTCGTTGTCGGTATGATTCTCGCTTATGCCGTCGACCCGATCGCCGATAGATTTGAGCGCCTGGGTATGAGCCGGCTATGGGCAACGCTGACGATCCTCTTGCTTCTTGTCGTTGTTCTGGTGCTTAGCCTTGTCTTGCTGGTGCCGATCCTCGTCAATCAGGCGACTGATTTAATCGAGGATATGCCGACTTATGTAGAGAAGTTGCATGGTCTGCTGACCTCTTTTCTTGATAGCGGCATATCGGAATATCTAGGACTCGATCTGCCGAAGGTCAGATCATATCTGGGCGGTTTATCAAGCCAAGGCGCGAGCTGGCTGGCGACCGTCCTCGCCTCGTTGTGGAGCGGCGGACGAGCCTTTCTCAATATCCTGTCATTGCTTGTCGTCGCGCCGGTCGTCGCTTTTTACCTTCTCTACGATTGGGATCGGCTGGTTGCACGGGTCGACACCTTGCTGCCCCGTGATCACGTCGACGAAATCCGTGCAATTGCCCGCGACATCGATAGCGCAATTGCCGCCTTTATCCGTGGCCAGGGAATGGTCAGTTTGACCATGGCGATTTTCTATTCGCTTGGCCTTGTCCTGATCGGGCTAAATTTTGGTTTCCTCATCGGCCTTGTCGCTGGCCTTCTGGGTTTTATCCCTTTCGTCGGCGCGATGATTGGTTTCGTCCTCTCGTTTGGCGTCGCGCTGGTACAATTTTGGCCGGAATGGCCCTGGATCATTGCCACACTGATGATTTTCGGCGTTGGCCAGTTCCTCGAAAGTAACGTTCTGCAGCCGCGCTTGATCGGCCACAATGTCGGGCTGCACCCGGTATGGGTGATGTTTTCGCTGTTTGCGTTTGGTCTCCTCTTCGGTTTTGTCGGGATTATGATTGCAATTCCCGCCGCGGCCGCTGTTGGTGTTCTCGTCCGCTATGGGCTCAAGCGATATATGGCGAGTCCAATCTATCGCGGCGGCGGCGCGCAAATAGAAAAATGAACCAGGGCGACAGCCTACCCCCCCGCCAGATCCCTCTGTCGCTGCCTCACCGACCCGCCCTTGATCGCGCTGATTTTCTCACCGGCACCTCCAATGCCAAGGCGATCGGGCTCATCGATCGTTGGCCCGACTGGCACTCAAATAATGTGCTTCTTGCCGGCCCGGCCGGTTCGGGCAAGAGCCATCTCGTCGAAGTCTGGCGGGCGGCAAGCGGCGCGGAAGCAATTGCCGCATCCGCCCTTACGTCAGGGGGCGCCGAGGCGCTGCTGGCAAATCGGGCGCTTGCCGTGGAGGACCTTCATGCCGGCCCGATAAACGAGGCGGCTCTTTTCCACGTCCTCAATCTTGCCGCCGAGCGGAGGGCCACGGTTCTGATGACAAGCCGGGTTTGGCCGGCGGCGTTACCGCTGAGGCTTGTCGATCTCTCCTCCCGTCTGCGCGCCGCCCAACCGGTCGAACTCGGCGAACCCGACGACGATCTCTTAGGGCGGGTCATCACGAAGCTTTTCGCCGATCGCCAGTTGACCGTCGATCGTGCCGTGATCAGTTTTATCGCCAACCGAATGGAGCGATCTCTGGAAGCCGCCAATCTGATTGTCGAGCGGCTTGATAAGGAGGCACTTGCCCAAGGCCGCGCCATTACCGTTCACTTCGCCGCCGGCGCACTTGCGCCGTTTCTCGATCATCATCCCGATTTATGGTCGTCGTGAATTCAAGCCGGTCAGCGGCCTCGCAACGAATGTCCGATTGCCAGACAGTTTGGTCATAATTGTCGTTTATGATTGCGTGTTGGCAGGATGGAAGGGAAATGGAACAAACGACCCCCGATTTGAATACACAGCGCGAAGTGGGCGTCGGGGCGGATCTGCGCAACAAGCCCGAGCGATTTATCAATCGTGAACTGTCCTGGCTTCATTTCAATCGTCGCGTCCTGGAAGAGGCAGCCAATTCCAACCATCCGATACTGGAGCGACTGCGCTTCCTGTCGATATCGGCGAATAATCTAGACGAATTTTTTATGGTTCGGGTTGCCGGACTGAAAGGGCAGCAGCGCCAAGGCATTGGCATGGCCAGCGACGATGGCCTGTCACCAAGTGAACAGCTGCGCCTCATCGGCGAAGCGGTTTCTGTGCTGGCTTCCGACCAACAACAGTGCTGGGCGACCTTGCGGCGCGAACTTGCCGAAGCTGGAATCGATCTCCTCGATACCGCTGGTATCAATGACGAGGACAGAGACTGGCTGGAAAATCATTTTCTTGATTCGATTTTTCCGGTCCTGACACCACTTGCCATCGATCCGGCCCATCCATTTCCATTTATCCCCAATCTTGGTCTGACCGTTGCGCTCCAATTGACGCGGCGGACGAATGGCGAACAGATGACCGCTCTTCTGCGAATGCCGACCACACTCAGCCGGTTCATTCGCTTGCCTGGCGGTCGCGGGGTTGATCGCTTCATTGGTCTCGATCAGGCCGTGACGTTGTTTATCTCGCGGCTTTTTCCGGGTTACTCGGTCGAAGGACAGGGCGCATTCCGAGTGATCCGCGACTCCGATATTGAGGTCGAGGAGGAAGCCGAGGATCTGGTTCGCTTTTTTGAAAGCGCGCTCAAGCAACGCCGCCGTGGCTCGGTCATTCGTCTAGAGATCGAGGTGGCGATGCCCGAGACGCTGCGTCAGCTTGTCACCGCCGCGCTCGATGTCAGCGGCAACGAGATATTTCTAGTCGATGGTGTTTTGGCGCTGAACGACCTTTCCCAACTCGTTGACGTCGATCGGCCCCAGCTTAAATTCACGCCCTACACACCACGATTTCCCGAGCGCGTTCTTGAACACGGCGGCGACTGTTTCGCCGCAATCCGCCAGAAGGATATTGTTGTTCACCATCCTTATGAATCGTTCGACGTTGTCGTGCAGTTCCTGCGCCAGGCAGCGTCCGATCCCGATGTCGTGGCGATCAAGCAGACGCTCTATCGGACGTCGAATGAATCACCGATCGTTCGCGAACTTGTTGAGGCGGCCGAGGCGGGTAAGTCGGTAACTGCTCTTGTTGAACTGAAGGCGCGCTTCGACGAGGAGGCAAATATCCGCTGGGCGCGCGATTTGGAACGCGCCGGTGTGCAGGTGGTTTACGGTTTTATCGAGCTAAAGACGCACGCAAAATTGTCTCTAGTCGTACGCCGTGAGTCAGGACGGCTGACAAGCTATGTCCATATCGGAACCGGCAACTACCACCCGGTAACGGCGCGGATTTATACCGATCTGTCGTTCTTTTCCGCAGATCCGGCTATCGCTCGCGATATCGCTCATATCTTCAACTACATCACCGGTTATTCGGAGCCCGCTGATCTCGAGCGGATGGCGATCTCGCCGCATCTGCTGCGCAAGCGAATCCTCGAATTGATTGCTGCCGAAGTGACGCATGCCGCGGCCGGTCGGCCGGCAAGCATCTGGATAAAGATGAACGCGCTGGTCGATAGCCAGACCATCGACGCCCTCTACGATGCGAGTTGTGCCGGGGTAAAGATTGAGCTGATCGTGCGCGGTATCTGCTGCCTGAGGCCTGGAATTCCCGGTCTGTCCGAGAATATCCACGTCAAATCGATCGTCGGCCGTTTTCTTGAACACGCTCGGGTCTTCTGTTTTGGCAATGGTAAGGATTTGCCGTCGAGCGATGCAATTGTGTATATCAGCTCAGCCGACATGATGCCGCGCAATTTCGACCGTCGGGTCGAGGCGATCGTGCCGATATTGAATCTAACGGTTCACAAACAGATACTCGGCGAAATAATGACCACCAACCTTGCCGACAACCAGCAAAGCTGGCGGGTTTTGCCGGATGGCAGCTCGGCCCGCATCATACCCAAAAAGGGCGAGCCGTCGATTAACGCCCATCAGTATTTCATGACCAATCCAAGCCTGTCGGGCCGAGGAAAATCGATCAAGGCAAAAAAAGTGACAAAGTCATCGTCGGGTCGTCGTGCCCGCCGCTCCTGAGCCGACGGATGCCGTCGACGCCGCGCCGGGTCGACTTTACAATGGCGGCCCGGTCGCGATCATCGACATTGGCTCGAATTCGGTTCGCCTCGTCGTCTACGAACGACTGTCGCGATCCGCGACTCCGCTCTTCAACGAAAAAGAACTATGCGAACTGGCAAGAGGTGTGGCGACCAGCGGCCAACTAAACCCAGATGCAATAATATCCGCCTTGGCCGCACTACGGCGTTTTGTAGCGCTGTGCTCTCAGATCGGCGTGACCAAAATCCATGTGCTGGCTACCGCGGCGGCGCGAGAGGCCGCCGACGGTGCAGATTTCATCGCCACGGTCGAGGCCATTACCGGTGCGTCGGTGTTGCTGCTCAGTGGCGCCGAGGAGGCACGCTTGACCGCCCTTGGTGTCGTCTCGGGTTTCCATGATCCCGATGGCATTGCCGGTGATCTTGGCGGGGGCAGTTTAGAACTCGTTGGCGTCGACGGCAGGAACGTCGGGATTGGAGAGACTTTTCCGCTTGGCGGCATCCGGCTGCAGGACGCGGCCGACAAATCGGTAAAGAAGGCCGAGAAGATTGCCGCGAAGCTTCTGTCGAACTCGAAAGTTCTCGGCACCGGTTTGAACCGGAGGTTTTACGCGATCGGCGGCACATGGCGCTCGCTCGCCCGGCTGCACATGCGCCAAAAGGGTTATCCGCTGCATGTCATGCATGAATATCGGCTCGATCCCGACGAGGCGAGCGACTTTTGCCGGATGGTATCGCGCCGCGACCTTGGCTCTCTCGATTCGATCGACGTGGTCTCGCGTGCCCGCCGGGCACTATTGCCCTATGGCGCGGCGGTGCTCAACCAGATCATCAAGATCATGCGGCCGTCCGAGATTGTCATGTCGGCGCTGGGCGTCCGCGAAGGCCGCCTTTACGATCTACTCGAGTCAAACGAAAAAACGCGCGATCCATTGATTGCTGCGTGCGAGGAGCTGGCCTATCTTCGCTCGCGTTCGCCGCGTCACGTCGATGAGCTTTTCCCTTGGACGGATGTGGTCTTCACGGCTCTCGGGCTCGACGAGAATGACGACGAGCGCCGGCTACGCCATGCCGCGTGCCTGCTCGCCGATATCGGCTGGCGGGCCCATCCCGAATACCGGGGTGAGCAAAGCCTCAATATCATTGCCCATGGCACTTTCATCGGCATTGATCATCCAGGCCGTGCCTATCTGGCGCTCGCGAATTTTTATCTGCATGAGGGGCTGATCGACGAGCAATTGTCGCCGCGTATTCGCGAACTTGCTCCAACCCGATTGATGGAGCGGGCTCGCGCGCTCGGCGCGACGCTGCGTGTTGCCTATCTGATCTCCGGCGCCATGCCTGGTGTTGTTGGGCGAACGCAAATCGTGCCACGCGGCAATAAACTGACGCTTCTGTTGCCGGATGATCTCGGGCCATTGGCAGGGTCGCGCGTCGTCCGCCGTCTCGGCCAGCTTGCCAAATTGGCCGGCATGGAAGCCGCGGTGGAGGTGCATTCGCGTTCTTAGGTATCGCGCGGCAACGTTCCATTAAACCTATTCAGCCATGTTGGCGCGGGTAAAACGGGGGCGCAACATGATTACAAGGCAGCGTCGGCAATCTGTGCTGGGGCGCCTGTGGATGCCGCTGATTACTGCTGCGTTTCTCGGCTATTTTGGCTTCCATGCGTTCAATGGATATTACGGAATTTGGTCGCGAGATCGCCTCGAAGCCGAGGCGGCGCGCCTGACGGTGGATCTCGACCGGCTCAAGGGCGAGCATGTCGGTATCGAGCGCCGGGTGACGATCCTGCGATCAGATAATCTTGACGCCGACTTGATCGATGTCGAGGCAAGGACGGCGCTCAACCGACTTCGTCCAGATGAAGTTGTGATTAGATTCGGCGCAAAGCAACATTAATCGGCTGTTGCAACGCCATATATTGCAACGCACAAGAATTTGTGCGGGTGCGAACTCCTATGTCATTTCAGCATACTAGCTCTGCTTGAATTCGACCCCTGGGCTTATTGGTTTGACGAAGTTCTTCAGCTAGTTTCAGATCAGCAAAGAGTAATCCGAGTTATCGGAGAGATAGGCTATGGCCAAGGCCCAGCGGAAAACCGCGAGCAAATCCAAGAGGCCAGCGACCTCCGCGGCAACTCGAGCGAACGGCAAATCCCCAAAAAAATCTGGCGGTATCGGTAGCCCGTTCACCAAGGAGCAAGAACTTCACGCCTTCGAGCAGATGCTGCTTATTCGTCGCTTTGAAGAACGCGCCGGTCAGATGTACGGCATGGGGCTCATCGGTGGATTTTGTCACCTTTATATCGGCCAAGAAGCGGTGGTCGTTGGCATGCAAATGGCGATCGAAGAGGGTGACCAGGTTATCACCGGCTATCGTGACCACGGCCATATGCTTGCCGCCGACATGGATCCAAAGGGGGTCATGGCCGAGCTGACCGGGCGGCGGACCGGCTATTCGCATGGCAAAGGCGGCTCGATGCACATGTTCTCGCGCGAGAAAGATTTCTTTGGCGGGAATGGAATTGTCGCGGCGCAAGTCCCGCTCGGGACCGGCATCGCCTTCGCTAATGTTTATCGCAAGAATGGGCGGGTCTGCCTGACATACTTTGGCGACGGGGCTGCCAATCAAGGGCAGGTCTATGAAAGCTTCAATATGGCCGAGCTCTGGAAACTACCGGTCGTCTTTGTCATCGAAAACAATCGTTATGCGATGGGCACGTCAGTTTCGCGCTCGTCGGCGCAAACGGACTTCTCGAAGCGCGGCCTCTCTTTCAATATTCCCGGTGAACAAGTCGACGGAATGGACGTACGCGCAGTGAAAATTGCCGCGGAAAAGGCAGTGCAGTGGTGCCGGTCGGGGAAGGGGCCCTATATCCTCGAGAATGTCACTTATCGCTATCGCGGTCACTCAATGTCGGATCCGGCGAAATACCGGACGCGTGAGGAGGTACAAAAAGTCCGCGACGAAAGCGACCCGATCGAATTGGTTCGCAAGCGACTCCTCGACAAGCGTTGGGCGAGCGAGGACGATCTGAAGGAAATTGATAAGCAGGTTCGCAGTACTGTGAGCCAGGCGGCCGAATTTGCCCAAGCCGGACCGGAACCCGATCCCGCCGAATTGTGGACCGATATCTACCGGACGTGAATTGAGTCAGTAGGGCGCAAGCCTAGTAGCCGGCAATTGAATGTGAGTGAAAGGAGACCAGCGATCATGCGTTTTATCCAGACATCGTTTGGAACAGCGGTTGTCGCGTCGCTCTTGGTATTAGCGGCCACGAATTTTCCGGCGATTGCACAATTGACCGGGAAGGCCCCGGATTTGGTGCCCGTGCCAAACCGGATTCTGAACGGCACGGTTTCGGCGAGAAATGTGGGAAGCGCCAATGCCGGTGCATTCGTCATCACTGTACAGTGCCAGAAACAAGGCCGCGGCAGTTGCGCCGAACATCGCGGCTTCGCCGCCTATGAGAATCCCGCCTACCCTAATCGAATAGTGGTGAATGTTGCCGGTCTTCAGAAGGGAAAGGTCTTCAACCACAAACCTCCGTTCTGGAACGACCTCAGTTGGCAGCCCGGTAACTACAATTTTGTTATCGAAGTGGATGCCGGGAAAACAGTTGCGGAAACCAATGAGGGCAACAATTTCGGTGGTGCGGTCCTTTCCAAGTGATCGCGCGGTACGCAAAAATTTATGCGCACGCGGAAATCACAGATGGCCATACCGGCTTACAATGGAATTACGGGTTCACGATTTAGACTGCCCTTTCTTGATTTGAATTGATGCGACCGAAACGTCTTTTAGGGAAACGCCGCGAATGCCGATCGATATCCTGATGCCCGCGCTCTCGCCAACCATGGAGGAAGGCACGGTCGCCAAATGGCTGAAGAAGGAGGGCGATGCGGTAAAGGCTGGCGACATCATCGCCGAGATCGAAACCGACAAGGCGACGATGGAAGTCGAAGCCGCCGACGAGGGGATTCTGGCTTTGATCCTGGTCGCCGAGGGAACCGAAAACGTCAAGGTCAATACGCCGATCGCGCAGCTTGCTGGAGACGGCGACGAGCTTGCGGAGAAGGTTACGAAAACGGATTCTTCCGCCCATGCGGCTCCCAACGGCTCTCACTTGGCGGAAGAACCGGTAACCGTGCCAAGCGCGGAACCACAACCGGCTGCCCCCGCGCCTGTCGAGGCGGTGTTACCGGATCCGGATCTACCGGCTGGCACCGAGATGGCGACGATCACGGTCCGCGAAGCGCTCCGCGACGCGATGGCCGAAGAGATGCGCCGCGACAAAGATGTTTTTGTCATGGGCGAAGAGGTTGCCGAATATCAGGGTGCCTACAAAGTTACGCAGGGGCTGCTCGAAGAATTTGGTGCCGGGCGGGTCGTCGACACGCCGATTACCGAGCACGGTTTCGCCGGCCTTGGCGTTGGCGCGGCACTCGCCGGGCTGAAGCCGATCGTCGAGTTCATGACCTTTAATTTCGCCATGCAGGCGACCGACCAGATTGTCAATTCGGCCGCGAAGACGCTTTACATGTCGGGTGGACAGATGGGTTGTCCGATTGTTTTCCGTGGGCCGAATGGCGCGGCCGCACGCGTCGGCGCCCAGCACAGTCAGGATTACGCCGGCTGGTATGCCCATATTCCCGGCCTCAAAGTTGTCATGCCCTACACCGCCGCCGACGCTAAAGGTCTCCTCAAAGCAGCGATCCGCGATCCGAATCCGGTCATATTTCTGGAAAATGAAATCCTTTACGGCCAATCTTTCGAAGTCCCCAATCTCGACGATTATGTATTGCCGATCGGCAAGGCACGGATCGCCAGATCGGGTTCCGATTTAACCATCGTCTCCTTTGGCATCGGCATGAGTTATGCGACCAAGGCCGCGGCCGAACTCGCCGAGATGGGAATCGAGGCTGAGATCATCGATTTGCGTACATTACGCCCGCTCGATCTCGACACTGTCATCGAATCCGTCAAGAAGACGTCGCGATGTATTCTTGTCGAGGAGGGGTGGCCGGTGGCCGCGATTGGCTCCTATGTTTCCTCGGAGATCATGATGCGCGCCTTCGATTGGCTGGATGCGCCGGTCATCAAAATTACCGGCAAGGACGTGCCAATGCCCTACGCCGCGAACCTGCAAAAACTGGCATTGCCAAGCCTCGCTGAAATTATCGAGGCGGCGAAGTCGGTGACATACAGGTAAGCACGTATGGCGAACGCTCCCAAAGAGCAGCCGATCCCGCCCGATGTGATCGGTCGGGAAGACGCGGTGGAAGTGCTGCGGGCTTTTGTCGTTGACGGCGGCCTGTCGATATCCTTCACCCGCGCCTTCGAAGAACCGCAGATGTGGGGCATGATGCTGGTTGATATTGCCCGCCACGCCGCCCGGATATTCGAGAAAGAAGGCGTCTGTAGCGAGGCGGAAGCGTTTGAACGAATTTTTGGTATGTTCGAAGCTGAACTTGCAAATCCGAGCGAGCCGGAGCGGACCGACGCGCCGAGCAAACGGGACCACTGAGCATGCCGATCAATATCCTCATGCCTGCGCTGTCGCCGACCATGGAGACCGGAAATCTGGCCAAATGGGTGAAGAAGGAAGGCGACACCGTCAAACCTGGTGACGTTCTGGCCGAGATTGAAACCGACAAGGCGACAATGGAAGTTGAAGCCGTCGACGAAGGCACGCTGGCGAAAATCCTTGTTGCCGAGGGTGCCCAGGACGTGCCGGTCAACGCGCCGATCGCGGTGCTTCTGGAGGATGGCGAGGACAGAAGCGCGCTGTCCGATGCCCCAATACCGGCTCCACCGCCAATCAAGCAAGAATCTGCCAAGGCCGAACCGGCGCCAAGCGAGGGACCAAGCATTCAAACCGCACCTGAACCCGCCGCTACCGGCAAGAGCCGCGTCTTCGCTTCTCCGCTAGCCCGTCGCCTGGCCAAGGACAAGGGGATCGATCTCTCGCTAGTCAAGGGATCGGGGCCGCATGGCCGGGTGGTCAAATCGGATATTGAGGCAGCAAAACCCGGCACCGCCCCGGTGGCAAGTGTGGCGTCGCCGCCGCCTCCCGTCGCGCCCGGCATGAACGACGACCAGACCATGAAGCTTTTCGAGGAGGGAAGTTTCGAAGTCATACCGCACGACAACATTCGAAAAATTATCGCCAAGCGACTTATCCAGGCCAAGCAGACGATTCCCCATTTTTATCTGACGCTCGATACCGAGATCGATGGGTTGTTGGCACTGCGCAAGGAAATGAACGCCGCCGCGCCGAGTGGCGAGGATGGCAACCCTGCTTGGAAGATCTCGGTCAATGATCTGATAATCAAGGCGCTGGCGCTGGCTCTTCAACGAGTGCCGGATGCCAATGTTACCTGGACCGAGAGCGGTATGCTCAAGCACAAGCAGTCGGATATCGGCGTTGCGGTGTCGATACCCGGCGGGCTGATCACTCCCGTTGTGCGCCACGCCGACACAAAACGTATCTCGGCAATTTCAAATGAAATGAAAGACCTCGCCGCGCGCGCCCGAAACCGCAAGCTCGCGCCGCACGAATATCAGGGCGGTTCAACGGCGATTTCAAATCTCGGGATGTTTGGCATCAAGGATTTCGCCGCCGTCATCAACCCGCCGCACGCGACAATTCTTGCTGTTGGCGCTGGCGTCCCGACGCCAGTTGTGCGCGACGGCGAGGTAAAGATCGCAACCATCATGACGGTGACGCTTTCGACCGATCATCGCGCCGTTGACGGGGCGCTTGGCGCCCAATTCCTTGGCGCCTTTAAATCGCTGATCGAGAAACCGGCCGGAATGCTGGTCTAACAATAATTGCGACACATCGCATGCCCGACAGTTTGATCCGCCGAGCGACTTCCCGCGACGCGACCGATATCACCGCTATCGTCGACATGGCCGGGGAGGGATTGCCAGCCTATATTTGGAGTCAGATCGTTGGTGTCGGGCAATCGCCATTTGAAATCGGTAGGACGCGCGCCATGCGTTCCGACGGCGCCTTCTCATACCGCAACGCCCACATCGCCGAAGTCGATAATCAGGCAGCCGGAGCGGTGATTTGTTATCCGCTAAGCGATCCTGTCGATCTCGGCAATATCAACAAGATGCATGAGATCGGGCGACCTCTGGCGCTGCTTGAAGCCGAGGCACCCGGGCACTGCTACGTTACCGCACTTGCAGTCTATCCGGAATTTCGCCGGCGCGGCGTCGGCGCGAGCCTGTTGAAAAATGCCGATGCAATCGGCCGAACCTCAGCGCCAAATGGCATGACGATTATCGTCGCCTCGGAGAATCGCGGGGCGAGGCGTCTTTACGAGCGGGTTGGGTATAGCGCCAAGGCGAGCCGGCCCCTCGTCGGTTTTCCGGGCTTCAAGCGCGGGGGCGAGTGGGTTCTGATGACTAAGCCGCATTCCTGACCTGCAATCGACGGGTATGGCCGCAGCCCCTCCCATGCTATGAGAATGCAAGCGGCAGGGGGGTTTTCTGGCGATACCTGTTCAGTTAATTGTCCATGATGGCACGGTGATTGGTGCTTTGGCGCCATATTCCGGCCCAAGTAGGTGAAAGTTAGTGTCCGGCAATGACCGATAAGCAATATGACATCATCATCATCGGTTCGGGACCGGGCGGCTACGTCGCCGCCATACGCGGTGCACAACTCGGTCTGAAGATGGCCGTGGTCGAAAAATCCTATCTTGGTGGCATTTGTCCGAACTGGGGTTGCATCCCGACCAAGGCACTGTTGCGCTCGGCCGAGATCTACCACCATCTGACTCATGCAAAGGATTTTGGCCTGAGCGCCAAGGACGTCGCGTTCGACGCCGGTGCGATTGTCAAACGCTCGCGCGGCATCGCCGACCAAATGTCAAAGGGCGTCGGCTTTCTTCTCAAGAAGAACAAGGTCGATGTGATTTGGGGGGCGGCAACTCTAAGTGCGCCAGGAAAAGTGTCGGTTGAAGCGACCGACAATCCCCCGAAGGGTACGTTGGGGGGCGGCAATTATTCGGCGAAGCATGTCATTATTGCGACCGGTGCCCGGCCGCGAGCCTTGCCCGGACTTGAGCCCGACGGCAAGCTGATCTGGACATATTTCGACGCAATGGTGCCGACGGAAATCCCGAAATCGCTTCTGGTCGTCGGCTCGGGCGCGATCGGCATCGAATTCGCGTCTTTCTATCGTACCCTCGGCGCCGAGGTGACAGTCGTCGAAATTCTGCCACAGATTCTGCCGGTCGAGGATGACGAGATCGCCGCCCATGCGCGCAAGCGTTTTGAGAAGCAGGGGATCGAGATCCTGACCGAGGCCAAGGTAACAAAAGTTGTAAAGGGCAAGAATTCGGTTACAGCGACCATCGAAGCCAGTGATGGCAAGACGCTGGAATACAAAGTCGATCGGATGATCTCCGCGGTCGGGGTTGTCGGCAATATCGAGGATCTGGGAATCGACAAGCTTGGCGTGAAGACTGAAAAGGGAACAATTGCCATCGACGATTTCGGGCAGACAAATGTTCCTGGCGTGTACGCGATTGGCGATGTTGCCGGCCCGCCCATGCTTGCGCATAAGGCGGAGCATGAAGGGGTTGTCTGTGTTGAAACGATCGCCGGCCAGAAAACGCATGGTGTCGACAAGCTAAAAATTCCCGGCTGCACCTATTGCACGCCGCAGATCGCTTCCGTCGGCTTGACCGAGAAAAAGGCGAAAGAAGCTGGCTATGACGTTCGCGTCGGCCGCTTCCCGTTCATCGCAAATGGCAAGGCGATAGCGCTTGGCGAACCGGATGGGCTGGCCAAAACGATCTTCGACAACAATACTGGCGAACTACTCGGGGCTCATATGGTTGGTGCGGAGGTAACCGAACTCATCCAGGGTTTTGTCGTCGCGATGAACCTTGAAACCACCGAGGCGGATTTGATGCACTCGGTATTTCCACATCCAACGCTCTCTGAGACGATGCACGAGAGCGTGCTTTCAGCTTATGGGCGGCAGATTCATGCGTAATCAAGGAAATGTAAGCGGACGCAAGACGGTCATCGGTGCATTCGTAGCACTCTCGACGGTCGGCGCTTGTCTTTCGGTCGCCTTCGCGCAAACAGGGGAAATGGCGGAGCAAGCCGGAGCTGTTGTCTCGGTCACTGACAGCGGCAGCGACGTGAGCGCCTACGGAGCCCATGTGTCGGTCGATGGCGCGAACGCCAGAGTGAGGGCTGCCGGGGCAGTCGTTGAGGTTCGTGGCGCAGTCGATGGTAGCGTCTGGGCGGCCGGCGCTGACGTGACCGTCGCGACGCAGGCCGGTGGCCCCGTCCGGGCGGTCGGCGCCAGAGTCGTGCTGCGTGGCCGAATTGCCGGCGACGTGGCGGCGGCCGGCGCGCTGGTGGATATTGATGTCGCCTCGGGCGGAAGCCTCAGCGCGGCTGGTGCGAATGTAAGTATCGGCGCATTTTCCGATATTGATGGGGACCTCAAGGCGGCTGGTGCCAAAATTGTCTTCGACGGTCATGTAGGCGGCGAGTCTAAATTTGCGGGCGCCCTCGTCACCTTCAATGGCCGCGCCGATGGCGCCGTCTTTGTACGCGCCGAAAGATTGATTGTTGGGCCGCAGGCTGTCATCTCAGGCGACCTCACCGTGCGATCATTGGAAGCGCCGGAAATTGACCCAGGGGCCGAAATTGCGGGCGAGGTCGTCTTCGAAAGCCTGGGCTCCGGGGTGCCGGTCGTCGAGGATGTGCTAAAATGGTTCGACGATCTGCCGAAACTGCCAGTGCAGATTTTCACCGCCATGGCGGTGGCTGCCGCCTCATTTCTGGCCGGTCTGATTTTTCTTATTTTCGCGCGCAATACTTTTGGGGAGGCTGTCGATCACGTTCGTTTTCGTCCGCTTTCAAGCCTCCTATACGGTATTGTTAGCCTACTCAGTCTGATTGTTCTGGCGGCTTTTTTGATCGGCTCGATTGTCGGCTTCGGTCTTGGCATTGCCCTATTGTTGCTGCTGCCTATCGTCCTGGTGCTCGGCCACGCCACCGCCGTCACTGGGATCGTCGGCTGGCTTCTCGGTCGACGTACTCCCCGGCTCGGGATCGCCAGTCTTTTGTTTTTCCTCATCGTTGGCGCGCTGGTGGTTGGCCTTGCCGGGGTCATCCCATTCACTGGGCCAGGGATCGTCCTTGTTGTCTTGATATTCGGCGTTGGAGGCTTTCTCCGAGCGGTGCTCTGGCGGTTCCGGCAGACTAGAGACAGTGGCCCGCGCGAAGTTCCCCTCGTCGCTAAGGGGAGGGACAGTGAGCCTTCAAATGAGCAAGATGTGCGAGACGCCGAAGAGATAGACGAGCTTTCGGAGGCTGAAAAGACTGAAGAGTCAGTACCGAAAGAAGATACAGTGGCGACAGAAGAGACCAGGGACCCGCCGGAAAAAAATTGAATCGCAGCACTGGGTCGGGATACCCGGCACCGCATGATAGACCTGCAAACGGGGATTGCGTTATGAACGAACAAGCGAAATCGATCGTCGCATGGATCTTAATCGGCCTGATCGCCGGAGCACTCGCAAGCATCGTGGTTGGCGGCGGCGGCGGGTTAATTGGCTACACAATCGCCGGGCTGATCGGCTCGGTTGTCGGTGGCTTCCTTGCTCAGCAACTGAAAATCAAGCTCAACCTCGGCAACCCTTTTTTCGAGCAGGTAATAATTGCCTTCGTTGGTGCAATCATTGTTTTGATTATCGCCAACATTATTACCTGATCGACCATTTGGCGGCGGTGCGCGGAGCTGATATGTGGGCGCGGGCATTGCCGTTGCCGCATCGAGCACCTATGTCGACAAACCTAGATTTGTTTCGCAATTCTCTAGGTGTGTTGTTGCCAAAATTCCCGGGAGCCTGGCCAGTCCATCAAGATGACGACGATCCCCGATACCCAGAGTGAAATTGCTCAGCGCCCACGTCATCCCGAGAAGGTGCAGCGGCCGGAGATGCCGCAATTACGCAAGCCTGACTGGATTCGTGTAAAGGCGCCAGGATCGCCGGTCTATCGTGAGACCGCCGCGATCGTGCGCGCCCACGGTCTTGTCACGGTTTGCGAGGAGGCCGGCTGCCCCAATATTGGTGAATGCTGGTCGAAGCGCCATGCGACGTTCATGGTGATGGGCGACACCTGCACGCGCGCCTGTGCGTTTTGTAACGTGCGAACCGGTGTGCCGGGACCGCTCGATCTCGATGAACCCGATCGCGTCGCCGACGCAACGGCGAAGCTCGGCCTCAAGCATGTTGTGGTTACATCAGTCGACCGCGACGATCTTGACGATGGCGGCGGCGCGCATCTTGCGAATGTTATTACCGCGATCCGTCAAAAGAGTGATGCAACGATCGAGGTTCTGACGCCCGATTTTCTCCGTAAGCCCGGGGCGGCACAAAAAGTCGTGACGGCCGGGCCCGATGTTTTCAACCATAATCTTGAGACGGTACCGTCGAAATATCTGACTGTGAGGCCGGGCGCCCGCTATTTTCATTCGCTGCGGTTACTCCAGCAGGTGAAGGAAATCGACCCCTCATTGTTTACCAAGTCGGGAATCATGGTTGGTCTCGGAGAGGAGCGAAACGAGGTTCTTCAACTGATGGACGATCTGCGTTCGGCCGATGTCGATTTTCTGACCATCGGGCAGTATCTACAGCCGACGCGCAAGCACCATCCGATTGCCCGCTTCGTCTCGCCCGACGAATTCAATGCCTATGAGACGATCGCCTATGCAAAGGGATTCCTGATGGTCTCGGCGAGCCCATTGACACGTTCATCGCACCACGCCGGAGAGGATTTCGCCAAGCTTCAGGCGGCGCGCGCTACGCGGCGCGGTGGGTGAGCGGGACGCTCCGGCAATGCCGAAATTTGCGAACGATCGTCAGGTCAAACATTCGGCGGCGGAGATGTTTGCACTCGTCGCCGACGTCGAATCTTATCCAGGTTTCGTGCCGCTGTGCGAGCGCCTCGACGTACGCGGGCGCGCCTCTGACGAGGGCGCCGAGGTCCTCGTCGCCGACATGACGATTTCCTATAAGCTCATCCGGGAAACATTTACCAGCCGAGTTAAGCTCGAGCGGTCCAATCTAAAAATATCGGTGAGCTATCTCGACGGACCGTTTCGTCATCTCGATAACATCTGGAAATTCGAAGAAGTGTCGGCGCATGAGTCGATTGTGCAGTTCTCGATCGATTATGAGTTCAAATCGCGGATGCTCGGTGCGCTTATGGGTACGGTTTTCGATCGCGCTTTTCGTAAATTCTCCGCTGCCTTCGAGAACCGCGCCGACGAAGTCTACGGAATGCCGTCGACCGCGAAAATGGCTAAATGAGGCCCCTCATCATCAGTAATGCCTGGCGGATCGTCGCCAGACGGATCTCGGACCGTCCGATATCTCCAAATAGGAACTCGGCATGCTCCGGTGTTTTGCCGCGCCTCATCGCGGCGAAATGAACCAGACCGACGGGCTTATCTTTGGTGCCGCCGCCGGGGCCCGCAACGCCAGTAACCGAGACGGCAATATCGGCATCCGAGCGCAGGATCGCACCCTGAGCCATGGCAATAGCGACCTCCTGACTAACCGCGCCGACCTGCGTGATGAGATCGGCCGGGACGCCGAGCATTTCGGTCTTGGCCTCATTTGAGTAAGTGACGAAGCCGCGATCGACCGCGGCGGACGAGCCCGCGACCTCGGTCAGCGTACCGACGATGAGGCCACCTGTGCAGGATTCGGCGGTGGCGATTTTGAGGTTGTGCGCCGTGCAGTCGGCGATGAGATCGCCAGCAAGCGAGGCGAGGGGGGCAAGGTCGGTCATGAGTTTGTCCTGAAGGGCAAGCGAAGGGTTGCGCTGGCATGGGCGGCGATGCCTTCACCACGGCCAATAAAACCAAGTCTCTCACTGGTTGTCGCCTTGACGCCAACACGCTCGATATCGATTAGGCAAATTTCGGCGATGCGCCGACGCATGGCATCGCGGTGTGGACCGATCTTCGGCATTTCGGCAATTACGGTGAGATCGAGATGGGCGATGGTGCCGCCCCGAAGCGCCACGCGACGTGCCGCTTCCGCCAGAAAACGGTCGGACGATACGTCCTTCCATCGCGCGTCGGACGGCGGAAAATGAGCACCAATATCGCCATCGGCCAAAGCTCCCAGTACGGCGTCGGTGAGGGCATGCAGCCCTACGTCGGCATCCGAATGACCTATGAGGGCATGCGTGTGCGGGATCGCAACGCCGCCGAGCATCACCTCGCTACCCGGACCAAACGCGTGCACATCGTAACCCGCACCGACCCGGATATCGCCGGTGGCAAGCATTGCCTCACTCGCCAGGCGCTTGTCGGCTGCCGCAATGTCCGCCGCGCTTGTCAGTTTGACATTGGCAATCTCGCCGGGGACGGCGACAACCGGAATTCCCGCCCATTCGGCGAGCGCCGCGTCATCTGTAAAAATGCGGCGCTCGGACGCCGCCTTGCGCTGGGCCGCGAGGATCGTCGAGAATCTGAAACCCTGCGGGGTCTCCGCGGTATGGAGCCCATCGCGCGGCACGGTTTTGGTTACTTTAGCCTCGGAGTCGAGAGCTTTCAGGGTCGAGGTAACCGGTAAGGTCGGTACGATGGCGTCGGCGTCGTCGAGCCCGTTTACGACTCTCGTGGTGAGATCGGCGCTGGCAAAGGGACGGGCCGCGTCGTGGATGAGAACGCGATCCGGTGGTTGGTTTGCGGCCAAAGCGGTCAACCCAGCCAGAACCGAGCCCTGTCTTGTGTCGGCGCCAATAACCGGTGGAAGAAGTTTTTCCCTATCCGGGTTCAGCGAGCCATATTGCGTCGCGTCATCCGCGCCGATCACAACTTGAACAGAATCAATCGCCGGGTGATCGAGGAATGCTTCGAGACAGTAAATCAGCACCGGCCGCCCGCCGATTAGTTGGTATTGCTTCGCCAATCCGCCCGATCCGGCGCGAACACCGCGTCCCGCGGCAACGATCAGCGCTGCGGTCGTGGTGTCTGGCTGAGCATTCATGGCGACCTTGAATCCAAATATTTGGGCGTATGCCCCGATTGTCGCACGGACGGTGACCTTCGGCCAACTGGAGAAAGTCGGGCTCTGATCTTGCCCGAAAGCGAAATATGATTAAGATGTAGGCATTTAGGATAGTGCTTATTGCTTATGCAAGATTCCCCCGACCACCCTAGAGCGACCCTTTTGTCTGCTCCTCTTGCAATCGGACCGGCAATTTTGCCGAACCGCGTATTTCTGGCGCCGATGTCTGGGGTTTCGGACCGCCCGTTTCGAGACCTCGCAGCATCATTGGGTGCCGGCATGGTGGTGTCGGAAATGGTGGTTAGCGAGCAACTCGCCGGCGGTGACCCGGACGCGTTACTGCGCGCCGAACGGACCAGTCAGGCCGCTCATGTGATCCAGTTGGCCGGTCGTGAAGAACGCTGGATGGCGGAAGGAGCCCGCGCCGCCGCTGATGCTGGCGCCGATATTATCGATATCAATATGGGTTGCCCCGCCAAGAAGGTGACGACGGGCTATTCCGGTTCAGCCCTGATGCGCGATCTCGACCATGCACTGCGCCTGATCGAGGCGTGTGTTGAGGCAACCTCGGTTCCGGTAACGCTCAAGATGCGGCTTGGCTGGGACGATTCGACGATTAACGCCCCGGACCTTGCCGGTCGCGCCGAGGCGGCCGGCGTTCAAATGATTACGGTCCATGGCCGTACGCGATGCCAGTTCTACCGGGGCACCGCCGACTGGGCGGCAATCCGCTCGGTCAAGGCGGCCATATCGATCCCGGTAATTGCCAATGGCGATTTGACGTCACCGGATGATCTTCACGCGATGCTTGCTCTATCGGGTGCCGATGGCGTCATGATCGGGCGCGGCGCGTATGGCCGGCCGTGGCTTCCCGGTCGGATCGCCGATTTCGCCACGACCGGAATCCTCCCCGAGGCGCCACGGGACGGCGAATTGGAGAGAATTGTCCTGGCGCATTACGATGCAATGCTTTCTCACTACGGGTCGATCCTTGGGGTGCGCAACGCTCGAAAACACCTTGGCTGGTACATGGAAGCCTCTGCGTCAGAGGCCGGCGGTCGGAGTGGTTTGCGCCGTGCCATACTCACTGGCACGAATTATCGCGAAGTCGCCAAGCTTCTGCGCGTCTGGTTCGGTGACAGCCGGGCGCGGTGCGCGGCGTGAGCATGGCCCAGTTTAGATCCGGCAATCAAATGAGAGAGATTACGCCAAACGCGCTTCTCGATGCGTTGCCTCACCCTGTCGTCCTTATCGATGTTTTTAACAACATCGCGGAGGCAAACAGCGCCGCGGAGACCTTCTTCCAGTCATCTGCCAATGTGTTGCGCCGTCACCCGATTTCTTACTTCGTTCCATTTGGCAGCCCGCTGCTTGCGCTAATCGAACAAGTGCGCGACCGGTCGGCGACCGTGAACGAGTATCGGGTCGATATAAGTATCCCGCGAAGCGGTGGTGAAAGGGTTGTCGATATTTTTGCCACGCCAGCGCCGGATGCTGAGAACGGTGTTGTTGTCATGCTGCAAGAGCGCACGATCGCCGACAAGATCGATCGTCAGCTTACCCATCGCGGCGCGGCGCGCACCGTCACTGGGCTGGCCGCCATGCTGGCGCATGAAATCAAGAACCCACTCTCGGGCATCAGTGGCGCCGCGCAACTTCTCGAATCTTCAGTCGATGGCGACGATCGTGCCTTGACGCGCCTCATCAGGGAGGAGACCGCACGGATTGTAAAACTCGTCGATCGCATGGAGGTTTTCTCCGATGAGCGACCGGTGGAACGTGAACCGGTGAATATCCATATTGTGCTCGATCACGTCCGGCGTCTTGCGCAAAGCGGTTTTGCCCGTTCGATTCGGATTTCAGATTTGTATGATCCCTCGCTGCCACCGGTATTCGCCAACCAGGATCAACTGGTTCAGGTGTTCCTCAACCTTGTCAAGAATTCGGCCGAGGCGATTGATGAAACGCATGGAGGCGAAATTGTTCTGACTACTGCGTTCAAGCCGGGCATGCGACTGTCGGCACCGGGCAATACCAACAAAGTGATGTTGCCGCTCGAGTTCTGCGTGCGCGACAATGGACCGGGCGTGCCGGCGGAAATATTGCCGCATCTTTTCGATCCGTTTGTCACAACCAGGATGAACGGGACCGGATTGGGGCTTGCCCTGGTTGCCAAGATCGTCGGCGATCACGGGGGGGGCATTGAATGCGAATCGCAGCCGGGCAAGACGGTCTTCCGCGTACTTATGCCGACCTATCACGACCTAAAAGCCAGAGATAAGGACGACTGAAATGCCTTCTGGCAACATTCTCGTGGCCGACGATGACGCTGCAATCCGAACCGTGCTCAATCAAGCACTATCGCGGGCCGGATACACGGTTCGGCTGACTTCGAATGCCGCCACGCTGTGGCGGTGGATCGCTGAGGGCGAGGGCGATCTTGTCGTCACCGATGTCGTCATGCCGGACGAGAACGCCTTCGATCTTCTGCCGCGCATCAAGCGATTACGGCCGGACCTGCCGATCGTTGTCATGAGCGCGCAGAACACTTTCATGACCGCAATCCGCGCCTCGGAGCGCGGGGCTTACGATTATCTACCCAAGCCTTTCGATCTGAAGGAACTGATCGGTATTATCGGTCGTGCGCTAGCCGAACCGAAGACCCGGCGCGATGAGCTGTCGGCGGAACAGCCGGGAGAAAATATCCCATTTATCGGCCGCTCCCCGGCGATGCAGGAAATCTATCGGGTCCTTGCCCGTTTGATGCAGACCGATCTGACGGTCATGGTCGCCGGCGAGTCGGGGACGGGCAAGGAGCTCGTTGCCCGCGCACTGCATGATTATGGAAAGCGGCGCAATGGACCATTCGTTCCGATCAACATGGCGGCGATCCCGCGCGATCTCGTTGAAGCGGAGTTGTTCGGACATGAAAAGGGAGCATTTACCGGTGCGCAGGCCCGAAGCGCCGGACGTTTTGAACAGGCCGAAGGGGGGACGCTTTTCCTTGACGAAATCGGCGACATGCCGATGGAGGCGCAAACCCGGCTCCTGCGCGTTCTCCAGCAAGGCGAATATACCACTGTCGGCGGGCGAACCCCCATCACGACCGACGTGCGGATCATCGCTGCGAGCAACAAAGACCTGCGAATACTGATTAACCAGGGCCTGTTTCGCGAAGATCTTTTTTTCCGGCTGAATGTCGTCCCGATTAGATTGCCGCCCTTGCGCGAGCGGAGCGAGGATATTCCCGAACTCGTCCGTCATTTTTTCTCGCTGGTCGAGAAGGAGGGGCTGCCGAGGAAAAATATCGAACCGGCGGCCGTGGGTCAGCTCACACGCTATCGTTGGCCCGGCAACGTCCGAGAGTTGGAGAATTTAGTCCGACGCCTGGCGGCGCTTTATCCGCAGGAAACAATCAGCTCGAATATCATCGAGGCCGAGCTTGACCAGCCAATACGCGCTGACGCGGTCAATGAGATTTCCGGCGAAGAGACTTTGCAGGATTCGGTCGAACGACACCTTACGGATTATTTCGATGGATTCAGTGATGAACTGCCCCCGCCCGGTCTATACCAGCGCATCGTGCGACAGGTTGAGAGCCCACTTATCAGTGCCGCTCTCGCCGCCACCCGGGGCAATCAGATCAAAGCGGCCGAACTCCTTGGGCTCAACCGAAACACACTCCGGAAGAAAATCCGTGAGCTGGATATCAGAATTATTCGCAGCGAACGCTAGTCGGTGAGCCCGGACTTTCGAGTCTTGGCCGACCAGCAAAAGGGAAATCCAATCTGACCAGATGTCAGGATAATTCGATCCGCATTCAATTGAGAACAGCGAGGAAAGGCGTTCGATCGGTGCTACCGGCGCGCGACCCATTCGCGAGCTTCGCCAGCCCGGCAAATTGATCATATTCAAGCCTGCCGAGCCTCATTGCGATACGGCCAGGTCCAAATAATTAGGCAATTTGGCTGTAATCCTGGATCATAATGTTGCTTTTTGGTCACAATGTTGTTGCAATAAGGTTTGTGGATTCCCAAAGTCGAGCCCGGCGAGCCCAGCGCGCTTGAGGCAAAAAGTTCCGGCAAGCGCTCCATGACCGCAGAGTCACTACAAGTCGAGACCGTTGTTGCCGGGAGTCCGGGTGACGAGAGCAAATCATTCAGATTCTCGAGATTGGTCAGGGCCGCGGGGTATGTCGCCGTCATTTTAGCGCTGACGGCGGCGGTTGGTACATTCTTCCTTCTGATGGGGCAGACGCCTTTCGAGCCAACGCAAGAAAACGTCCTCAAAGCGATGGCTGTAAACGGGGTGCTGGTCGCTTTTCTGGTTTTTGTGGTTGGCTGGGAATTGGGCAATTTGCTGCTTGCCAGGCACCGCGGGCGAGCGGCGGCGCGGCTGCATATCCGTATTGTCGCGCTACTCAGTGTTGTCGCGGCGATGCCGGCAGTTCTGGTCGCCGTCGTCGCAAGCCTCACGCTCGACCGCGGCCTGGACAACTGGTTTTCGACGAAAACCCGATCAATTATCGATACCTCACAGGTTATCGCGCGCGCCTATGTCGACCAGCAGACACAGATTATGCGCACCGATCTGCTCGGCCTGAAACGTGAATTCGAGCGGGCGCGACCGCTCTTGCTTGAAAGTCCGACACGCTTCCAGCGCTTTTTGAATTCTTCGGCCCAATCGCGTGGAATTCCCGGAATATTTCTGGTGAATGGGGACGGGGAGGTGATTGCCAAGACCCAAGCATCGTCGAAGGAAAGTTCTCCGCCACTCCCACCCGATGCCCTCGCATACGTGAAGACCCGAAACGGCCAGCCGGTTCTCATAACGCCGGGCAATACCAATCTTGTGCGGGGCATCGTCGAACTGTCGGGCTATGACGACGTCTATCTTTTTGTAACGCGCAGCGTCGCGGCCCATGTATTGCGCTACATCGGTTTGATCGGTGATACGGTCAGTGAATACCGCTCGCTCGAGGCATCGCGATTTGGCGTTCAACTGGCCTTCGGAATACTCTATCTCGGGCTGTCGCTGGTCGTGCTTCTCTCGGCGATCTGGCTCGGCATTGCTTTCGCCAACTGGCTGGTTTCGCCAATCCGCCGACTGATCGACGCGGCCAAGGAGGTCTCGCGGGGCAATTTGGCCGTTGCCGTCTCGGTCAAGGCGTCGGAAGGCGATCTTGCGGCGCTCGGTGATACCTTCAACACGATGACATCGCAGCTGCAAAGCCAGCGCTCGGAATTGCTTTCGGCGAGCGAACAAATTGATAGCCGCCGGCGTTTCACCGAGGCCGTATTGTCGGGCGTCCCAGTCGGTGTGATCGGCATCGATGCGGACGGACTCCTCACCATTGTTAACCGAACCGCCTTACGACTTATTGGCACGAATGATGAGGAGGCGATCGGCCGACCGATCGCCGAGGCACTGCCACAGCTCGGGCCGGTCGTGGCGGCGGCGCGTCGCGAGGAGCGATCCGAATACCGCGAGCAGATTGTCATCGTTCGGGTGGGGCGCGAGCGCACTATCAATGTCAGTCTGACGACCGAGAGCGAAGGCGCCCATGCCCATGGTTACGTGATCACGCTTGATGACATCACGGATCTGGTAATGGCCCAGCGTAGTTCCGCATGGGCGGACGTCGCGCGTCGGATCGCCCACGAAATAAAGAATCCACTGACGCCAATTCAACTATCGGCGGAAAGACTCCGCCGCAAATTCGGCAAGGTCATCACCGAGGATCGACCGGTGTTTGACCAGTGTACCGATACAATCATTCGTCAGGTCGGTGATATCGGTCGTATGGTCGATGAGTTCTCGGCCTTCGCTAGGATGCCCAAGCCAGCAATCGAAGTGCGCAATATGTCGGATTCGGTCCGTGAGGCGTTGTTCTTGTTGGAGGTCGCTCATCCCGATATCGCGTTTAGCGTCGACTTGCCGAAAGAGCCGATGATCGGCAAATTCGACGCACGTTTGATTTCTCAGGCCCTGACGAACATTATCAAGAACGCTGCGGAAGCCATCGCCACAGTAACGTCTGATAAAAAAGTGCCGGGTGCAATCAGGGTCGTCGGCCGCATTGAGGCCGACTCGATCGTAGTGGATGTGGTTGATAACGGTATCGGGCTTCCGCGCGAAGGCAGGCAGCGCCTGCTTGAGCCCTATATGACAACCCGGGAAAAGGGTACCGGGCTGGGCCTGGCGATCGTCACCAAGATCATTGAAGAGCATGGCGGAAAAATCGATCTTCTTGACGCCGCCGAGGTGCAAGACGGTGGCAGCGGGGCGCTAGTGCGTATCACCTTGCCGCGGGGCGATGGGTCTGAAGATGAAGCGGTGGTGCAGCTTGACGGTCCACCGGTAGTTCCGGCGAAGTAAAGAGCATATCGATTATGGCCTCCGATATTTTGATTGTTGACGATGAAGTCGATATTCGCGAATTGGTAGCGGGCATCCTTGAAGACGAGGGGCACGCAACGCGCACGGCAGCCGGTGCAGACACGGCGCTCGCCGAAATTGCCAATCGCCGACCATCGCTGGTTTTCCTCGACATTTGGCTGCAAGGAAGCCGACTGGATGGTCTGGCGCTGCTTGATGAGATCAAGAAGGAACATGCCGATCTCGCGGTGGTCATGATTTCCGGACATGGCAATATTGAAACTGCCGTGTCGGCGATCAGACGTGGCGCATACGACTACATCGAAAAACCATTCAAGAGCGATCGCCTGGTACTGGTAGCCCAGCGGGCCCTGGAAGCGTCGCAGCTTCGTCGTGAAGTGCGCACTCTGCGCGAACGCTCCGGAGAGGCAATGGAACTCGTCGGCGCGTCTTTGGCGATGAGCCAACTTCGACAGTTGATCGAGAAAGTCGCTCCAACCAACAGTCGGGTGATGATCTTCGGCCCGTCGGGAGCAGGCAAGGAATTGGCTGCGCGTACGCTGCACAAGCTTTCGGCGCGCTCGACCGGGCCATTCGTGGTCCTTAACGCCGCGACGATTACGCCCGAGCGCATGGAGCAGGAACTATTCGGGACCGAACAACTCGACGGTGAGACACGCAAAGTTGGCGCGCTGGAGGAGGCTCACGGGGGCACTCTCTATCTTGATGAGATCGCGGACATGCCGCGTGAGACGCAGAACAAGATCTTGCGGGTGCTTGTCGATCAGAGCTTTCAGCGTCTCGGTGGTGCAAACTGGGTAAATGTCGATGTACGCATTCTGTCTTCGACATCGCGCGATCTCGAAAGTGAAATTTCTGATGGCGGCTTTCGCGAAGATTTGTTTCATCGTTTGGCCGTGGTTCCGATCCGGGTCCCGGCGCTGGCCGAGAGGCGTGAAGACATCCCGGACCTAGTGAGAGATTTTGTGACTCAGATTTCGCGAGCAACCGGTTTGCCGCACCGCGAAATCGCCGATGATGCGATGGCGGTATTGCAGTCCCACGATTGGCCGGGCAACATCAGACAGTTGCGAAACAATGTTGAGCGCTTGATGATTCTCGCCCGTGGCGATGCTGCGGATGTCATTACAGCCTCGCTGCTTCCGGCGGAGATTGGTGAGATGCTGCCGGCGGCACCGGGCAATTCAGGGGATGAACACCTTATGGCACTGCCGCTTCGCGATGCTCGCGAGATATTCGAACGGGAATACCTGACCGCCCAGGTCAATCGATTTGGCGGCAACATTTCTCGTACCGCGGAGTTTGTCGGCATGGAGCGCTCGGCGCTCCATCGCAAGCTGAAGTCCCTCAGCATAAGTTAACCGTCAATGTGTCGGTCGGAGTGATTCCATGCGGGTCGTAATATGCGGGGCGGGGCAAGTCGGTTATGGGATCGCCGAGCGTCTGGCGGCCGAACAGAACGATGTGTCGGTAATTGACACCTCTCCACAATTAATTCAGGCCCTGCGCGATACGCTTGATGTTCGTGGTTTTGTCGGCCACGGCGCGCAACCCGATGCATTGGCCCAAGCCGGGATCGAACAGGCCGACATGCTCATCGCCGTGACGCTGTATGACGAAGTCAATATGATTGCCTGTCAGGTCGCCCACTCGCTGTTCAACGTTCCGACGAAGATCGCGCGGATTAGAGCCCAGAGCTATCTGAAACCGCATTGGAGCGATTTATTCTCCTCCAATCATTTGCCAATCGACGTGGTTATTTCGCCCGAGGTCGAGGTTGGCGAGTTGGTGCTGCGCCGATTGCAATTACCCGGCGCGGTGGATTCGGTTCTATTCGCCGATGGCAACGTCGCGGTAGTCGGCATCGAGTGCCACGACGATTGTCCAATTGTTGACACGCCGCTATCGCAACTGACCGAACTTTTTCCCGATCTTCAGGCTGTCGTCGTCGGCATTGTCAGACAGGGCAAGCTCTTCGTCCCGCACTCGGTCGACTCGATGCTTGTAGGCGATCTCGTCTATGTGGTTTCTCATAAGGATCAGGTTCGCCGGACATTGGGAATTTTCGGGCATGACGAACAGGAGGCCCATCGCGTCGTCATCGCCGGCGGCGGCAATATAGGCTTGTTCGTCGCAAGCATGCTGGAGGCGCGCGGCAGCAAGGCAAAAGTCAAAATCATCGAGGCGACGCACGAGCGGGCCATCGAGATCGCCGATCTTTTGAAGCGAACGGTGGTGCTCAATGGCGACGCGCTTGACGAGGATATTCTACGCGAGGCCGATGTCCAGGAAGCCGATACGCTGGTTTCTCTTACCAATGACGACGAGGTCAACATTCTCGCCTGCGTTATGGCCAAGCGGCTCGGGTGCCGTCGTAACATGGCGCTGATCAGCAACCGCTCCTATCCTTCCTTCACCCGAACTCTGGGGATCGACGCGACCGTCAATCCGCGCTCGGTGACGGTCTCGAAAATCCTGCAACATGTCAGGCGCGGGCGCATACGAGGTGTCCACACAATTGAAAACGGGCTAGCCGAGGTTATCGAGGCGGAGGCGTTGGAAACTTCATCGCTGGTCGGTAAACCGCTTCGTGAAATTAACCTTCCCGACGGCATCCGCATCGGTGCGATTTTTCGCGATGGCGACGTCGTGGCGCCGGATGGAGATACCCAGATCGCCGCCAACGACAGGGTCATAATATTCGCGACGCCGGAACACGTTCGCCAGGTTGAACAGATGTTCCGCGTTAGCCTAGATTTCTTCTGATCAGCGCCGATGCTCGGCGTTCTGCATTTCCTTACCCAAGTGCTTGGCTGTCTGGCGTTGGCGATGCTTGCCCCGGCCGCCATCGCGGTTATCGGTGGTGAGGGTGGCAATGCCGAGAGCTTTCTTCTCGTGGCCGGACTAACGGGCTTTGTTGCCGGCGCGATATTCTTGGCGTTGCGCGGGCGCCGCTGGCGTCTCGATCGCTCCGCGGTCTTCGTTTTGGTGCTGGCAGTTTGGATTGTCCCACCGCTGATCGCGGCGATTCCGATAATGGCGGTCTCTCGGATTGCCTATTTTCCAGCCCTGTTTGAGGCGGTTTCAGCTTATACAACAACCGGCGCAAGTGTCTTCGCTTCGATCGAACCACTCCGTCCGGCGGTTGTTTTCTGGCGGGCGGAATTGCAGTGGCTCGGCGGATTGATGACGTTGATTTCGATCGTGACGGTTATGGCGCCGGTCGGTGTCGGCGGGCTCACGAGCCGCAATGTCGCCCCGCTGGGGCCGACCGGTGACGGTAGTCTTATCCGCTCTCTGGCAACAGCCCGCACAGTTGCCGCCATCTACACGATGGCAACGGTTCTTTGCATCTGTCTGCTCCTGCTTGCCGGCATTCCGGTGTTCGATGCGGTTGGCCTTGCCTTCTCCACGGTTTCGACAGGCGGGTTTATGCCAGCCGACGGCGACATAGGAACTTATCGGCGGCCGCTTGCCGAGTTGGTTGTCATGCTCTTCATGCTGATTGGCGCGACCAGCATTGTTTGGCACCGGATGATCCTGCAGGGTCGCTGGGCCCAGGCCATCGCCCATCGTGAAAGCTATTGGGTGATCGGTGTCGCGCTTGTTGTCGGCCTCGCCTATGCGGCGGCTTATTCGGCTTCTACCGATTCAGCGGCAGAGGCATCCGCTCTTAGCGCGCTTCGCGATGGCTTGTTCAGCGGAATTTCACTCGTCACCACGACCGGCTTTGAAACTCGTGCCGGCGGGCTGGCGGGGTTGCCGATTGCGATTGTGGCGGTGCTGGGGATTGTCGGAGCCGGCGCGATATCGACCGCCGGAGGGATAAAATTCTATCGGATCGGCGGTATGTTCATTCAATCGATGCATGAATTAAAGCGTCTGGTCTATCCGCACAGCGTGCGTAGCACCCATTTCGGCAGCCAGCCCTATGACATCAACTTGATGAAGGCGATGTGGACAGGGGCTATTGTCGGGCTTGCGTTTGTTGGCGTGGCGACTCTTCTGATCAACTTCAATCACCCGAGCTTTCATGGCGGAGCGCTTGCGGTAATATCGGCGTTCTCAAATATCGGGCCGCTCTATGCGACGGCGTGGGATGGATATTCGGGATGGCCGGAATTTGGTCAATTCGACGCTTTTTCCAAGGTCGTCCTCATCGTCGTCATGATCGTCGGGCGAATAGAGGCGGTGGCCTTGCTTGGATTGGTCAATCTTGCATATTGGCGTTCCTAACTCTGTCAGGAAACCTGTAAAGATGTCGCGGATTGCTTATGTCAATGGACGCTATCAGCCGCAATCCCAAGCGGGCGTTCTCATCGACGATCGGGGTTACCAGTTTGCCGATGGCGTCTATGAAGTCTGCATCGTGCGTGACGGTCGCCTGATCGATGAGGGCCGCCATCTCCGCCGATTGGCGCGATCACTGGGTGAACTCAAGATAAGATGGCCAATGGAAGCCTCGGCGCTTGCGGTTGTCATGCGCGAAGTTATTCGGCGCAATCGCGTGCGCGACGGCACTGCCTACATCCAAGTGACGCGTGGCGTCAGCCCAAGAAACCATGCCTTTCCTTCGGATTCGGTTCGACCAAGTCTGGTCGTAACGGCGCGGTCAACCGACCTTGGCGAGCTAGACAAGAGCGCAGAGATGGGCATCGCAATTATCACGACGCCGGACAATCGCTGGGAGCGTGTCGACATCAAGTCGATATCGCTGTTGCCAAATGTTCTTGCCAAACAAAAGGCAATCGAAGCGGGCGCTACCGAGGCATGGTTTGTAGATCGCGAGGGGTTCGTCACCGAAGGCTCTTCAAGCAATGCCTGGATCCTGACCGCGGCTGGTGTTCTTGTAACCCGCGGCATCGACCACGCCATCCTGCGCGGCGTTACGCGCGATGTGGTCATGGATTTACTTGAGCGCGACGGCGGGCAATTCGAGGAGCGCCGATTTAATGTTTCGGAAGCACTAGCCGCGCGAGAAGCGTTTATCACCTCCGCCGGTAACCTCATCATGCCGGTGGTTCGCATCGACGGGCAGCCGATTGGCTCCGGTAAACCGGGCGAACTATCCCTGAAACTAAGGCGTCTTTTCTTTACGCAAGCTGATGAATCGCCACAGTGGTGGAGTCCGGGCCTTGTCGCTCACGGACCAGGCCTTTCGAACGAATAAAGAAAATCGATATTTTGTGTAACGAACTTGGGCTAAACTGTCGTAGAATTAGGCTTGGTCGTGCGATCCATGACCCAAAAATGCGACCTCGTCGAGAAACAAAAAACACGAGAGAACAATGGCGGACCGCGCGCAAAACCTACAGGACACCTTCCTCAATCATGTTCGCAAGAACAAGGCGCCATTGACAATTTTCCTGGTCAACGGCGTGAAGCTACAGGGCATTGTCACCTGGTTTGACAATTTTTGTGTCCTGTTGCGACGTGATGGGCATTCTCAGCTTGTCTACAAACACGCGATTTCGACGATCATGCCTGGAGCGCCGGTGCAGCTCTTCGAGCCAAGCGACGAAGCCTCGGGCATACAGGATCCCGATTGAGCGATAGCGCTTCAGCGGGTGTGGGGGGCGATGGCGTTCAGCCGCCAGGTTCGGTAGCCGAGCGCGCATTAGTGCTCGTTCCAAACGCCAAGAGCAGAAACCGCGAAAGCGGTGGGATGAAGGGCAGGGACCCCGAGGCGCGAATTGCCGAGGCGGTTGGCTTGGCCAAGGCGATCGACCTGGAAATTGTCGACGGGATCGTCATCGGGCTATCCGAATTCAGGCCCTCGACGCTCTTCGGTTCGGGCAAAGTCGAAGAAATCGCAGAGCGTGTCGCCAAGGACAAAGTCGGATTGGTCGTCGTCGATCACGCGCTCTCACCGGTCCAGCAAAGAAATCTCGAAAAAGCCTTCGCCGCCAAGGTTATTGATCGGACCGGGCTGATCCTTGAGATATTTGGCGAACGGGCGCAAACGCGCGAGGGAACGCTCCAGGTCGAGCTTGCCCACCTCAATTATCAAAAAAGCCGTCTGGTGCGTAGTTGGACCCATCTTGAAAGGCAGCGCGGCGGTTTTGGTTTCCTTGGCGGACCGGGCGAAACACAGATAGAGGCCGACCGCAGAATGATCGGCGATCGCGTCATCAAGATTGAACGTGAACTGGCGACAGTTGCGACACGGCGGCGGTTGCAGCGCGATAACCGGCGCCGATCGGCAACCCCGACGGTGGCGCTGGTCGGCTACACCAATGCCGGAAAATCGACGCTGTTCAACGCCTTGAGCAATGCCGGGGTTTTCGCTGACAGCCGGCTTTTTGCAACCCTCGACCCGACGCTGCGTCGCATTGAACTGCCGCAAGGGACCGCGATCATTCTTTCCGACACGGTCGGTTTTGTCGCGGACTTGCCTACGATGCTGGTCGCGGCTTTCCGCGGCACGCTCGAAGAGGTGAGCGAGGCCGACCTCATACTCCACATCCGCGATATCGCCCAACCTGATAGCGAAGCCGAGGCGCGCGACGTCGCGGCGGTTCTCTCGGACCTGGGGGTCGATGCTGCCTCGCCAGATCGGATCATCGAGGTGTGGAATAAGATCGACCTAATTCCCGAAGAACGCCGGCCACACCCGACTGACTCAACTACTACGCCAAAAATAGTAACGGTCTCGGCGCTGAGCGGAGAGGGACTAGAGGCGTTGCAAAGCGCTATCGAGCGCCACGTCTCATCGGCTCAATCAGTATTCCATGTCGAGCTGTCAGGTGAGGGCCTTGCCCAACTCCATAGGCTGTATGAACTCGGCGAGGTCCTGAACCGCACAGACGCTGCCGACGGCTCGACAAAAGTCCGAATCCGGATATCGGAGGAAGGCCTCAGCCGGTTTCATCAGGCCTTTCCCAATGCTTATATATTACAATAGGTATCAACAATAAACAGTTGTTTTAACTCATTCAAATGACTTTGACTCCTGCCAAATCGCCTCCATTTCGCCAAGACTGGCCTCGGTAGTTGTGCGGCCGGTAGCGGCAAGTGATTTCTCAATTTGGCCGAACCGTCTGATGAACTTGGCGTTGGTTTGGCGTAGCGCCTGATCCGGATCAACGTTCATATGGCGTGCGAGGTTTGCCACGGTAAACAGTAGATCGCCAATTTCGCCTTCGATCCCGTCGACTTCGGCAGGCGACCGGTTGATTTCCACGGCGATTTCATCGGTTTCCTCCCGCAATTTGGCCAGAACCAAAGCTGGATCATTCCAGTCAAAACCAACCGAGGATGCTTTTTTCTGAAGCTTTACGGCCCGCGCCAGGCCAGGAAGACCCGCCGATACCCCGTCAAGAAGGCTACCTCGAAATTCACCTTCGTTGGCTCGTCGCGACGCGCGTTCAATTTTCTCCTCAGCTTTAATTTTTTCCCAGAACCCTTCGGCCGCGCCAGCCCGCCGGGCCTCGTCATCTCCAAAGACATGCGGATGCCGGCGGATCATCTTCTCGGTGACCGCCAAGACAACATCGTCAAATTTGAAAGCCTCAATCTCCTCAGCTAGGCGGGCGTGGTAGACGACTTGGAGGAGGAGGTCGCCCAGCTCGTCGCAAAGGTCCGGAAGGTCTTCGCGGGCAATCGCATCGGCGACCTCATGAGCTTCCTCAACCGTATATGGCGCGATCGTCTTGAAGGTTTGTACCTTATCCCAGGGGCAACCGGTTGTCGGGTCCCGCAGCGCCGCCATAATCTCGATCAGACGTCCAATGTCGCGCGATGGAATCATCAAAGCCTCCAGTTTCCGCTTATAGCGAGGAGCATACCCATCCACCAATCCTGTCAATCCCATCGCGCAAGGGCGCCGAGGCAGCTGCGCTCAATTCCGCCATTTCTCAGCGCGCGGGAGGTAACACGCCTCAGAATGGTGACAAATAGCCAAAGTCGCATAAGATATATTATGGAATATCTATATTGTATGACACGGAATATATCGATCCATAATGCGCCAAAACGCCAGAGACGCTGCCCCTTTAGTCGGGTTTTCGACTAACTAACCCAATTGTGGAATTTCGCCTTCCATATACCAGGTGCAGCGGAATACGCGATTGTCCTCTAACCCGTCGGTCGCTCTGGGAAAATACGGATTAACGTATTCCCAAACGACTTCGCCATCCGGCGTTACCTGAAACATTCGGCCAAACATGCCGTCGGTAATCAGCGTGTTTCCGTTGGCCAAGCGACTGGCCCCGGAAATTCGCGGGCTGAAAAAATTGAAATATGGTTTGTCCTGATACTCCCAGACGATCTGATTATTGCTCGGATCAATCTCGACAATCCGAGAGAACACCCGCACGTCGTTCTTGCGTCTTTCACCATTGTCGAAAATGAGGATATTGCCATTGGGAAGCATTTTTGGATCGTGCTGACGAGAAAATACGTCCCAGCCAACTTTCCAAATAATGTCTCCGGATGCCTTGTCGATAATCATTACCGTGGAAATATTCCGGAAACTGACGAGAACCCGGTTCCCGTCCAGCGGTACAATCGTGTTGGCGTGACTCCACTCGTGACGAGGTTCACCGGGCGTGATGATGTCTTCGTTGACGTCCAAATGCTCATAGGCATGCCAGTCCCAGATCTGATTTCCCGCCGCGTCGATTTCGATCAGATGGTCGGCCCACATATGGGTGGCCGTCGCTTTGCCGCCCTCGAAATCGGCGTCGACGCTGCCACGCACTTGGCCTCCCTGGACCCGGTCCGCCAGCTCGGACGGAATGGTTTCCAGCGCTAAATAGATTGCGCCACCGGATTCAGTGCGGCGGGCATCATGGTGCTGCGCGGGGTCTTTATGTTCCCAAACAATATTACTGTCCCAATCAAGCTCGACCAGCCAACCGCCGACGAAATTGCTGGCTGGCATATCACTGTCATTGGTCTGATCGGCCTTGGCCATGTAGAAGAGATTTCCATTGGGTAGCAGATAACCCCATGAGCCCGGCGCCGTCGGCGGGTGCCAGCGGTGTAACTCGTTTCCCTCCATGTCCATGAGCAAGGTCAATCCTTTGCCATTGCCGTCACCATGGTATGGCGAATAGACGAAGTTCCCCGGACAGGCCTTTTCTCGGTCCAATGCGGTCAATCCGGTTCGAACCAAACGTCGCCAGGTTTGTTGGTCTACACTCATTGAAAGGCCCCCTATTCATTTCCGATTTGCCGGACTTCGTCTGATGAACTAACCGTCGAACTCGAACCGCATGCCATCATAAGCAGGTTCGACATGGTCGGGCAGCTCCTGTTTGAGCTGAGAATAATCGAGATCGGTATGCATGTGCGTCAGGATAGCGTGACGCGGCGCCAAGCGGTCGATCCAGGCAAGCGATTGCGAAACGCTGAAGTGGCTGGGATGATCGCGGTAACGCAGCGCATCGACGATCCAAATCCCCAGTCCAGATAGCGACAATTTGCTCTCATCGGGTAGATCGCTGATGTCGCATGAATACGCCAATTCGCCGACCCGAATGCCGAGCGATTCAATATCACCGTGAATCTGACGAAACAGTCCGAATTCTATCGGCCCACCGGCACCATTTACGGTCACTGACGACCCCGCCTCGACCAGATGATGCTTGAGGATAGGTGGATAGAACGAGCCTGGTGGCGATCGGAAGCAGTAGCCGAATGCTTCCTCCAGTCGCGCAATCGTCGAAGCGTCGGCGTAGACATCGACAAGCTTCTTCGCGTTTTGCCAAGCGGCGCGCAAATCGTCGACCCCATGAAGATGGTCGGCATGCGGGTGGGTGCAGATGACACCGTCTATGTGTTTGACGTTCGCTGCCAGGAGCTGGTTTCGTATGTCCGGGCCGGTGTCGACCAAGATGGTCGTCGGCGTTGGACCGCCGTTGAAGCGCTCGATCAGCAGGGCACATCGCGAACGACGATTTTTCGGTTCGGCCGGATCGCAAGCGCCCCAATCATTGCCAAATCGCGGAACACCGAACGAGGACCCGCAGCCTAGAATTGTTGCTCGAAGTCTCGCCATGCACCTGTCGCCACTCGTTATCTCGGAATCTTACTGAAAAGCCGGAAAAAATTATCGGTGGTTATTTCGCCAATTTCCGCAGCGGTCGTGCTTTTAGCATCGGCCAACACGCTCGCCGTTTCAACAACATAGGCCGGCTCGTTGCGGCGGCCACGGTGTGGAGTCGGGGCAAGATAGGGTGCGTCGGTCTCGACCAGCAAATGATCGAGCGGGATTTCGGCGGCGATGGCGCGCAATTCATCCGAGCGTTTGAAAGTAAGGATTCCGGAGAACGACACGCAAAACCCAAGTTCGACGCCGCGCTGGGCAAGAGCGCGGCCCGACGAAAAGCAATGAAGGATCGCGGGGTAAGCCCCCTTCTCCATCTCTTCTGTCAATATTCTGGCCATGTCCGCGTCGGCATCCCGGGCGTGAATGACCAGGGGCAATTGGGTCAACCGGGCGGCGGCGATGTGGCGCCGAAGCCCGGCTTCCTGCGCCTCACGCGGCGCATTGTCGTAGTAATAATCCAAACCCGCTTCGCCGATTGCCACGACCATCGGGTCCTCGGCGATGCGCGCCAGATCGTCGGCGCTGATGTCGGGTTCCTTGTCGGCGTGGTGCGGGTGGGTGCCGATCGAGCAATACACCTGCTCATAGCGACTGGCGATGGCTTTCAAGTTTGCGAAATGTTCGACCCTGGTCGATATCGACACGATAGCACCGATTCCAGCGTCTCGAGCCCGCGCCACGACCGCGTCCCGGTCGGCGTCGAAATCCGGAAAGTCGAGATGGCAGTGACTGTCGACAAGCATGGGCGCTGCTCGCTTCAGGCGCTGTCCGAGATTTCCGCCTCGACATAGCGCGGAAATATCGGAACCGGCGCCGGCAAGATTGTGCCGGGCACTATTCTGCCGTCCGCGCCGAGTGCTGCGAAATCGCGCGCATCCGCGGGCAGAGCAAGCAGATCAAGGAGCCGGGCCGCCGATTCCGGCATCACCGGCTGAGCAAGGATCGCCACCTGGCGCAGAACCTCGGCGGTCACATAAAGGACACTGCCCATCCGGGCTGGATCGGTCTTGCGCAGTTCCCAGGGCGCGGCGGCGGCGAAATAGCGATTGGCGTCGCCGACGACGGCCCAGATCGCGTTCAGTACCAGATGAATTTGCTGGCTGGTCATCGCGCTTCGGCATTGGTCGATCAGCGCGTCGGTCCGCTCAAGCATCAGTCTGTCGTCATCGCTAAGCTCTCCTGCCTCGGGCAATTTTCCGTCGCAGTTACGCGCGATCATCGATAGCGACCGCTGGGCGAGATTGCCAAGATCGTTGGCCAGATCGGCATTGATCCGGGCGACGATCGCCTCATGGTTATAATTGCCGTCCTGACCGAACGGCACCTCGCGCAGGAAAAAGTAGCGGACCTGATCAACACCATAGTTTTCAAGCATGGCAAATGGGTCGATGACATTTCCGACCGATTTCGACATTTTCTCGCCGCGATTGAACAGGAAGCCGTGCGCGTAAACCCGCTTTGGCAGTGCCAGCCCGGCCGACATCAGAAATGCCGGCCAGTAGACGGCGTGAAAACGGACAATGTCCTTGCCGATGACGTGAAGATCGGCCGGCCAGAAATGCCACAATGGCGATTTCTCGTCGGGGAAACCAACACCCGTGATGTAGTTGGTCAAGGCATCGACCCAAACATACATGACGTGGCGATCGTCATCGGGCACCTTGATGCCCCATTCAAAAGTCGTCCGCGAAATCGACAGATCCCTAAGACCACCCTTGACGAAACTCACAACTTCGTTGCGACGCTCATTTGGGCCGATGAAATCGGGATTCGATTCAAAATGGGCAAGGAGCCGATCCTGATAGGCAGAAAGGCGAAAGAAATAGCTCTCCTCTTCAACCCACTCGACGGGCGAACCCTGCGGGCCATAGCGCACCCCATCCGGTCGGACTTCGGTCTCGGAGTCGGCGTAGTAGGCTTCGTCGCGAACCGAATACCAACCCGAATAAGCGTCTTTGTAGATGTCACCATTTGCGAACATCCGCCGCCAGATTTCCGCAGAGGATCGATGATGACGTTCCTCGGTGGTTCTGATGAAATCGTCGGTCGAGCAATTGAGCGCCTCGACCATTTTTCTGAACTTCGGCGTGTTGCGTTCGGCAAGCGCGTGGGGCGTTAAACCTTCACCGGCCGCGGTCTGCTTCATCTTGATGCCATGCTCGTCGGTGCCGGTCAGAAAGTAGACCTGGTTACCGTCAAGCCGCATGAAGCGGGCGATAGCATCGGTTGCCAGCGCCTCATAGGCGTGGCCGATATGGGGCGCCCCATTCGGATAGGAAATTGCGGTGGTGATATAAAAATTTGACGCTTTCAAGCTGGTCTCGCCTCTGTTCTTGCGTGAGCGACGCCAGGCTGTGCCAACCCGGCCGGTCGCTACAAACCGACTAGACCCGCGCCGCGTCGGCGAGTTTCATCAGGATAGACAGGACGGCCTGCTTGCGGTCGAGGTTGAGCGCGTCAGCCAGGGTCGACGAGCGGCGCACGTTTTCCCACACCTCCGCCCACCTTTCAAGCGGCGCCGCCCGCGCCGCCGACGAGAGGACTACCGTATTGTCCGGTTCTTCCGCACGACGCACCCGACGATCGAGCCACGCATTGAGGGCATCAAGGAAAAAATCGAAAGATTCCTCGGAGCCCCGCCCTGATACCCGATCGGCGAAGGCGTGCATCGCCTTAACGTCGAGATCAGGGATCGCTTCAAGCAGTTGCGCCAGGTCGCGGTAAATCTCAATCCCGCCGCCTTCGACCAGATGCACAGCCCGGCGCAGGCTTCCCTCGGCGAGAAGCGTCGCCAATCGCAAATCAGCCTCATCGATGGAAGATTGACCGCGAGGCCCCTGCCTCATCGCCTGGGCAATGACTTCCGGCTCGAGCGCTCGAATATCAAGCCGCCGGCAACGTGAGCGAATTGTCGGGACCAGCTGGCCCGGCGCATGGCTGACCACCAGGAAAAGTGAGCGGGCGGGTGGTTCTTCAAGGATCTTCAGGAGAGCATTGGCGGCATTCGCATTCATATCGTCAGCCGGGTCGACGATCGCGATCCGCCAGCCCGGCTCGCCACTGGTCGAACCGAAGAACGATATCGTTCGCCGGATCTGGTCGACCGTCAGTTCGGTGTAGTAGCGCTTGCGCTCGTCATTATAGCCACGCTGCAGGGCAAGAAGATTTGGATGAGCGCGTGCCGCGACCTTGCGCAATGCCGGATGTTGAGGGTCGAGTGAAAGATCCTCGGCAGAGACGACTTCCGGCATTCCCGGATCGGGATAGGCGAACACGAAACGGGCAAAGCGATAGGCAAGTGTCGCCTTGCCGATCCCTTTTGGACCGCAAATCAGCCACGCATGATGCATGCGGCCGCCGCGATAGGCGTCAAGCAATGTCTGTTCGGCAACCGCCTCGCCGAGCCACTCCACCCTTTCTTCGGGGCTTGGCCAACCCTCCAACTGGTCAAAGCGGTCCGTGCCGATGGCGCCGCTCGACGCTCGCTTTGCGCGCTTCAAGCCGCTGCCTCGCCGAGTAGCCTCGAGGAGACCGCATTCCAGATTGCTGCGGCAACATCGTCCTCGGTGCGCGCGGCGTCGATAACCACGCAACGCCCTGGCTCTTTTGCAGCGATGTCGAGAAAAGCCTGTCGACGTTCTTCGTGACGTGCCAAATCTTCAGCCTCAAAACGGTCGGGCTTTTCGTTTAGCCCAACAAGGCGATCGTGGACACGGGCAAGCCCGATCGAAGCTGGAATGTCGAGAATGAGTGTTAGGTCGGGCCGGGTCTCACCGATTGCGACCCGGTCAAGTGCTCTCAACAATTTCTCATCGGCGCCGCCGATGCCCCCTTGATAAACCGTCGTCGAATCCGAAAAACGATCGCAAAGCACCCAATCGCCACGGTTCAGGGCCGGCCGGATGACACCCTCGATGTGATCGGATCGCGCCGCGGCGAAAAGGATCGCCTCGCCTTCGACTCCCAAGGGTTCGGCGAAACCGGAAAGGAGCAGGCGCCGAATTGCCTCGGCGGTTGGCGTCCCGCCCGGCTCCCGAGTCGTCGTCACCGTCCGCTTGGTCGCTGTCAGGCTTGCCGCCAGCCTTTTAATCTGGGTGGTCTTGCCCGCGCCATCGCCACCTTCGAAAGTGATGAATTTGCCGATCATAACGTCTTTCAAGGCGGGCTCGGTCCAGTTGTCAAAGGCAATCGACATCGAGTTTGGCCGATACTACCACCAGCCGATCAGCAATTCCTCAATACCGTCGGTCGCGCGCTGGCTGATTGTCCCGACGCCGACATTTTTTGCCGCATAAAGCTTAGTCTCTTTCGTCAAATCATCGCCAATTGTGACGCGCAATACGCCAATTTGCTGACCTTTTTTGATTGGTGCGGACACCGGGGCCTCATAGACAACCCGCCCGCGGATAAGATCGCGACTGCCACGCGGCAGGAACAATTCGATCGGTCCCTTACCGACAAGTGCGACAGAGCGCTGTGTTCCTCCGAAAACCTTGGCGTTGGCCACCGCCTCATCGGCTTCGAACATTATCGTCCGGTCGAACGCTCTAAATCCCCAGTCAATGAGCTTGCGGGCCTCTCCAGCTCGCTCTTTTTTAGTTTTTGTCCCATTGATGACGACGATCAAACGCTGGCCATTTTGAACCGCCGAGCCGACAAGGCCGTAGCCCGAATCGTCCGTATATCCAGTTTTTAAGCCGTCGGCACCGATCTTCATTTCCAACAGTGGATTGCGGTTGCTTTGGTTGATCCGGTTCCAGGTAAAATTAGGTTCACTGTAAATCCCGTAATATTCCGGGAATGTATGAATGATGTGCTTGGCGAGCTTGGCAAGATCACGCGCGGTGACATGTTGCTCAGGATCGGGAAGGCCGGTTGCGTTGACGAAAAACGAGTCCTCCAGGCCGAGAATTCTCGCCTCGGCGTTCATCATGTCGGCGAAGGTTGCCTCGGTGCCGGCCATTCCCTCCGCTACGACTATGCACGCATCGTTAGCGGACTGGACGATGATGCCGCGTAACAGATCGGACAGTTTAATCGTCGAGCCGAGTTCGGCGAACATCGTCGAACCGCCGGATGGTGCCCCTCCCCGTCGCCATGCGTCTTCACTGACCACGAACTCGTCGTCTAGCGTCAACCGACCCGATTTCAAAGCGTCGAAGATCACCGCGACGGTCATCAGTTTTGCCATGCTCGCCGGCGGCATTGGCATGTCCGCTTCATTCTGGAAGAGAACGGTTTCGGTTTCAGCGTCCATCAGCAAGGCATGCGCGGCGCGGGTCTCGAAGCGCTGGGCGGACGCCTGATCCGCCACGAGGAAAATTCCGAATAAGATAACGGCGCGCCAAACAGCGCCGGACAAAATTCGAACCGAACTCCAGTGACGAGGGGTCGACACGATGACCTCCGCTAACCGCACGGCCTTGGAACGTTACTTACAGCCCTGTTCTACAACCTGCGCGAATCAAACGACTCGGCATTCCTCAAAAGGGCTCTAATTGGAAACGACGAACGCGTCCACGAGACCGGCGGCACGGGCAGCGGCAATCACGGCCTCCGATGCGCCGGGATTGGCAGTGTTAGCGATGACGCGAACGATATAAAGCGTCCGCCCGGCCGATATCGTTTTGTGGGTCTCGACCTCACCGAATTCGCCGAATCGCGGCGCAATGCGCGCGGCATTTGCCCTGTCGCCGAAGGTGCCAATCTGAATTGTCGACGATGTTCTGCCGCCTTGCGCCAACGCGGCGGCGGCAAGATGGGCACGGCTGAAACGATTGCTTGCGGCGTAGGACATCGTGAACCCTGTCCGCATAATTAGCGGCGCCAACGGATCGTCATGCATGGAGCCGGTCGGCATAAACGCCGGTGTGGTAATTGCCGGAGCATCCAGCCTCTGCGCCCCAAACAGGTCGATTGAACTGTCAACTTGAACAGGTCGCTCTCTCTGTTGCTGCCGTCTCGGCGTTAACGAAGCCAGGACGACATTCTTCGGCTTGGGCGTCGCTGTCGATGCTACGAGCGTACCGCCACCGAATTCACCCGGTCCTTTGTAAGAAGCAACAAGCATTTTGCGGTCGCGGCCATCCATGCGCGCCTTGCCGACATAGTCGACTTTAACCTTGGCGACACCCGCCCGCTTGAAGCCAAGCACCCGGGCGGCGGTAGCTGAGACGTCAATAATTCGTCCTTTGGCAAACGGGCCACGATCGTTAATCCGTACGACGACGGATCGCTGGTTGGTCAGGTTGGTGACGCGGGCATAACTGGGAAGCGGCAGTGTTGGATGGGCCGCCGTCAGCTCGCCCATATCGTAAATTTCACCATTGGCCGTTTTTCGGCCGTGGAACGCGCGGCCATACCATGACGCCAGACCGACCGCCGAGTAGTCCGAATCCTCCCTCGGCCTATAGACCTTGCCGCGTATCTTGTAGGGTTTGCCGACCTGATAGCGGCCGCCCCCCTTTGGTATATGTTTGTTACTCGCAACGACCCGCGGACTTGCCGATACGCCGTATACCTTCTCGCTGAAATATTCCTTCGTGCCGCTCTTCGTGCTGGTCTTGGTCCGTGGTGACAGCGAGCAGGAGGCAAGCAAAGAACCGGCAACAATGACGGCAATGGCCGGGAGCACGCTGCGCGAGCACCATGATCGCGTGCGACACGAAACCGAGGGATTAACCGTGCGTTCAATCATGTGCGCGCAACCGAAGACACCGCGGGCGCCGGCTCGCCATGAGCCGCCACGGCGCATATTGCGAAATTCCAAGAAAGAAATGCCAAACCCAATTGCCCCGCCTGTCCCCGTCGCTCAGCCCGATAATCACCATAGACTCATAACGAATAGTAATCACAGCCCCCCGCCAATGAATCAAATTGCAGCACCTTTTGCAAGCATGGATCCAGTGCACGGTCCAACAAATCAGCTTATTGACCTTCAACGACAATAAAACAGGCTGGCTAAGCTTCTGACAATCACGGCAATCGACCGAGTATTCTGCCTATCCGCGGCAATAAGCCTCAAAGCGCCAAGGCCGACATCACTCTGTCGATATTTCCAGTCCAGGCGATCAATCCTAAAACAATAACCGCCGCCGCCAACGGCCAAATCACCTCCGCCTCGACCATTTCTACCGCCTGCCGCCTCAAGCGCCCGGAGACCCGCCAATCGGGGCGCGGCCGGTCGTTTAAAACGTTATGTCTCCGCACGGGCGGTTTGGCAGCCGGCCTGCGGCCACCATCGCGTTCACGTGAACGTCGATCAAATTCCGTTAAAACATTGATATCTTTCGGTTTATCGATAAGCCGCCACAACTCTGTGGCAGTCGGCCGCAAGCGCCTCCGGAAGAACTCGAAGTCGCGCATATCTTGCCGCCGCCGTTCTTCCCTGTCGTCACGCATGGAACCTCTTTTTTGTCTCGGGGCGCTGACGCGTCCAGTGAAGCACCAAAATATCAGAGTGTATGTGTTCCATCCCGGACGATCACATAGACCCTCGTCGTTCTGCATTTTTCATGGCACGTTCGGTCCTGAGGGACATTCGGGAGTACGCCCAATGCTGATCCATCTTCATAGTCAGGCGACGACGA